>Ga0207719_100132_pt1 | contig 61973 bp, 54 predicted proteins | sample A23P1SouthBayCA_2_FD_187279 | JGI IMG/M metagenome (GOLD analysis project Ga0207719, IMG submission 187279) | Aerobic enrichment media microbial communities from Eden Landing Ponds, California, USA - A23 P3 (3) (SPAdes) | ecosystem: Environmental > Aquatic > Marine > Unclassified | place...
CTCGATCGGCGATTCACGGACCGTTGCGGTTGATCTACAATCTGTCCCGAGTGTCTCATTGTGTCGATCTACTCGTGGAGCATACGCCGCAAAAGCCGATTTGTGCCGCGTCTAAACAAGCCCCAATCTTTCATAACTATTTATGGATACAGTCCGATGCTGGAGACAACCCGCACCCATCGAGCGAAAATCGTCAACCACCAACAGGTGCAAGATGACCTCGACCAGTGCGGGTTCTCCGTGTCGAAGCTGTGGAACGTTGCCCGATACTACACGCAAGGTCGGTGGGACGACGACGGGGAAATCCCCGACGACGGCGAACTCAAATCCGAACTCAAGGAACACGAACGATACAGTGACCTTCATTCGCAGTCAAGTCAGCGAGTTCTCGAAGAGCTTGCTGAGTCGTTCACCAGTTGGTACAAAGCACGCCAACGCGGAGACGAGGACGCCAGCCCACCCGGCTACCGCAAACACGGCGACAACCATCCGCGCTCCACCGTGACGTGGAAGCAGAAAGGCATCCGCCACGATTCCAAGCACAACAAACTCCGTCTGAGCAAAGGATTCAACCTGAAGAATCACCGCTCGGACTTCATCCTCGCAGAGTACGAAACGCGCCCGGACGTGACCGTAGAGAACATCCAGCAAGTCCGAGCCGTCTGGAACGGCGACCGCTGGGAACTTCACCTCGTCTGCAAGGTAGAAATCCACGTCGAGGACGCACCCGGCGACAACACGGCGGGCATCGACCTCGGTATCAAGAACTACCTCGCCATCTCCTACGATGACGGGGACGCCGAGTTGTATCCGGGGAACGTGCTGAAGCAGGACAAGCACTACTTCACCCGCGATGAGTACGACACCGAGGGCGAAAATGGCCCGTCACGCCGTGCGCTCCGCGCTCGACAGAAACTCTCGCGTCGGAAAGACCACTTTCTGCACGTCCTCGCTAAACACGTCGTAGAGCGGTGCATCGACCATGAGGTCGGTCGCATAGCCGTCGGTGACTTGAGCGAGATTCGGGAGGACGAGAACGGTGATTCTCGGAACTGGGGCAAGCGTGGAAACAAGAAACTCCACGGGTGGGAGTTCGACCGCTTCACTCGCTTGCTCGAATACAAGGCCGAAGAACACGGCATCCTCGTAGACCGAACGGGCGAGCGAGATACGTCGAAGACGTGTTCATGCTGTGGGCGGAAGCGTAACGCCAACCGTGTGGAGCGTGGCTTGTACGTCTGTGAATCGTGCGGTGCGACGATGAATGCAGACGTGAACGGTGCAGTGAATATTCGGAGAAAGATAACTCAGAATCCTCCCACCGAGGATATGAGTAACGGTCGTTTGGCACGGCCAGTAGCCTACCTGTTCAACCAAACCTCCGGGTCGTTCCACCCGAGGGAACAGGTAGGTTGCAAACCATAATATCCCAACGCTCGGGAATCCTCGCCCTTCAGGGCGGGGAGGATGTCAACAGCGGGAACGCGCAACTGTCGCGTATGGCGTCGGTGTCCATCTCCGAGCGAACGCGGGCCCTCCTCGAGCGTCTGCGAGCGGAGATCGAACGGGAAACCGGGCGAGCGGTCTCCGAGCGGCAAATTCTGGAGCGGATGGTCGAACGGGAGTTCGAGTCGCGGGCGGCGCTCATCGACTCGTTTCGCACGGAGTCGCTCGACGACGACTTCGAGGGCCTGTCCAACGAGGAGATCGAACGGTGGCTGTCGGGGACGAGCGACTGGGGAACAGACACGGAGATGGACGACATCGACGAGATTCTTTACGAGAACGAAGCCGCGCCGGACCCCGACGACGAATGAGTATCTTCCTCGATACCGGCCTCTACTACGCGCTCCAGAACGAGGGGAGTGGCCGCCACGAACCCGCCAGGTCGGCGTTCGACGCCGTGCTACGCGGCCGCTTCGGGACGGCTTTCACGAGCGACTACGTGTACGACGAAGCGGTCACACTCGTCCGAAAGCGAACCGGACGCTTCGACGAGGCCGCAACCGTTGGGGACCGAATCCTGGGGCGGGGCCCGTATCCGAAAGCAGTCGATTTCCGGATCGTCTCGCGCGACGACTTTGAAGCCGCCATCGAGACGTTCGCGCGGTACGACGACCACCCGCTCAGTTTCACCGATGCGACAACGGTGGCGCTCGTCGAACGACACGACATCGTCCAGGTCCTCGCGTTCGACGACGACTTCGACGGCGTCGTCGACCGCCTCGACCCGAACACGGTCGCGTCCGGATGAAAGACAGTCAGTCGTCCGCCATCGCGTCGGATCCGACGCCGGCCGGTCCGGCCGCGCCGCCCGCAGCGGGCCCGCCCGCCTCGACGGCTTCGATCAGCAGTTCGGCCACGTCGACGATTGCCAGGTCGTCCTCGAAGCCGCCGGTCTTGCGGCCGTCCTCGAACATCGTCGTACACATCGGGCAGGCGACGACGAATTTCTCGACCGCGCTCGCGGTGTCCTCGACGGCCTCGCGCAGACGCTCCTCGCTGGGTTTGGGGTCGTCGTCGAAGTCCATCCAGAGGCCGCCCCCGCCGCCGCCACAACAGAACGAATCGGCGCGGTTGCGCGGCATCTCGACCAGTTCGCAGCCGGTCGCTTCGACCAGGGCCCGCGGGGCCTCGTACTCGTCGTTGTAGCGGCCGAGGTGACAGGGGTCGTGGTAGGTCACGGTGTAGTCGAGTTCGTCGCCGCGCAGGCCCAGTCGGCCCTCGCTGACGAGATCCTCGACGACCTGCGTCCAGTGAAAGACCGGCGCGCCGTCCCAGTCGTCCACGTCGAAGTCCACCATCGGGTCGTCGGCGAACTCGGCGAAGTCCACCTCCGGATACTCGTTTTCGAAGGTGTTGAACGAGTGCGGGTCGGTACAGACGATCTTCTCGAACTCGCAGTCCTCGAAGGACTCGACGAGCGTTCCGGCCTGGTCGACGTAGAGGAACTCCTCGCCGATGCGCCGGATGTCGTTGCCGTCGTAGACCTCGTCGTCGTAGAGGATGCCGTACTCGACGCCCGCGTGCTCGAAGATGTGGGCGAGCGAGCGCGCGACTTTCTTGTTGCGGTCGTCGTAACTCGGGTAGTCGCCGACGTACCAGAGGTACTCCACTTCCGTCTCGCGGGCGTCCGCGACGTCGAAGTCCAGTTGGTCGCTCCAGTCGGCGCGGGTGCGCGCGGACTCCCCGAAGGTGTTGCCCTGCTGCATCACGTTCTGGAAGACGTCCTGCACCGACCGGTCGACGTCGCCCTGGTCGACCAGTTGCCGGTTCATCCGCGTAAAGGAGGTGAGGTGCTCGATTTCGACGGGGCAGGCGTCCATGCAGGCCATGCAGGCGAGACACGACTCCATCGTCTCGCTGTCGACGACGCTCGTCCCGCCGTCGGCGACGATGGGCACGTCCTCGCCGCCGGCGTCGCGGGACTCCCGGTACGATTTCAGGTCGAGGATCACGTCCCGCGGGTCCAGCGGGCGGCCCGACGCCTTCGCGGGGCAGGCCGACGAACAGCGGCCACACTTCGTGCAGGCGTCACCGTCGAGCAGTTCCTTCCAGGTGAAATCCGAGAGTGAGTCGGCGTTCGTGGCCGCCAGGTCGGCGGGAACGCCCGGCAGTCGCCGCCCGGCGTCGTCGTCGCTGGCGACGACGTTCGCGGCCGAGGCGAGCATGTGGAAGGGCTTACCCAGCGGGATGGCGGCGATGAAGGCGAGCGCCAGAATCGAGTGCGCCCACCAGACCGCGGGGTAGGCGTCGACGGCCATCCCGGGAGTCATTCCCACGCTCTCGAGGACGAGCGCGACGAACCACCCGACGAAGCTCACCGTCTCGAAGTCGGGATAGTTCTGCCCGAGAATGCGGACACCCTCGGTGAGGTAACCGCCGACGCCGAGGAAAAACAGCGCCCAGACGAACAGATCGTCCTCGCGGGCGGTGTGGCGCCCCCACAGGCGCGCGCCGGCGCCGTCGCGGGCGGCGTAGCGGCGATACAGGAGGACGCCGAGGCCGACGACGAACAGCAAGCCCATCGCGTCGACGACCAGCGAGTAGGAGAGATAGAAGTCGCCGACCCAGAAGGAGTCGCCGGTCAGGGGCCGGTAGAGGTCCATGTCGATCCCGAGGATGGTCGTGGCGATGAGCAGCGTGAGAAAGCCCCACACGACGAACGCGTGGGCGAGGCCCGCCAGCAGGTCGCCGTCGCGAAGCGTCCGGTTCGAGAGGACCGTCCACGCGGTGGCGACGATCCGGCCGGGCAGGTCCGCGAGGCGGTCCTGGGGGTCCGCGGCGCCCTGCGTGTACGAGCGGACTCGCCGGTACGACCCGAGCAGGAACACCGCGATGGCCACCGCCGCGAGGTAGTAAAAGGCGGCCTTCCCCACGGGGCCGATCCGCCAGAACGTCGGTCGCGTCGCCTCCGTCGCCTGCAGGAGGAACATATCTCAATCCCCGGCAACCGACCGCTTAAGTCTTGGCACGTGATAGCACGCCAACGGACGGAAACGGACGCGCTATTTGTCGATTCGGGTGAATTTCGGCCTCGCGTTCGACCGCTACCGCGGGTCCGGAACTTTATATCGGGAGACGCACCAACCCACGGGTAATGAGTACGGAGGGGCCGGTACCGAAACTCGCGGAGACGGCCGGGGCGTGTGCGCGCCGACTGCTCGCGGCCGAGGAGGTCCTGCTGGCGTCGCACATCGACGCCGACGGGCTGACCAGCGCGGCCGTCGCCGCGACGGCGCTGAAGCGAGCCGACCTTTCCTTCGAGGTCGTCTTCAAGAAACAGCTCGACGAGACCGAGATCGCGTCCATCGCGGCCCGCGAGTACGACACCGTTCTCTTCACGGACTTCGGCAGCGGGCAACTCGACGACATCGCGGCCCACGAGCGGGCGGGCGATTTCACGCCCGTGATCGCAGACCACCACCAGCCCGCGGATGCCGAGACGGAGTTTCACCTGAACCCGCTTCTGGTCGGCCTCGACGGCGCCTCGGAACTGTCGGGAGCGGGCGCCGCGTACGTCCTCGCGCGGGCGCTCGCGGCCGAACAGGCGACGGACGCGCCCGAGGGGAACCGCGACCTGGCGGCGCTGGCCGTCGTCGGCGCCGTGGGCGACATGCAGGCGGTCGGGGGCGAACTCGTCGGCGCCAACGAGGGTATCGTCGCCGACGGCGTCGCGGCGGGCGTCCTGCGGGAGGGGACCGACCTGTCGCTGTACGGCAAGCAGACCCGCCCGCTCCCGAAACTGTTCGAGTACGCGACCGAGGCACAGATCCCCGGCGTCTCAGGCGACGAGTCGGGGTCGGTTCGCTTTCTCGAAGGGCTGGACGTGGACCTGAAAGACGCCGGCGAGTGGCGCACCTGGGTCGACCTGACGGACGCGGAGCGCCAGACGGTCGCAAGCGCGCTCGTCCAGCACGCGGTCCAGCGGGGCGTCCCCGCCAAGAAGATAAACGCTCTCGTCGGAACGACCTACGAACTCACCGCCGAACCCGAGGGAACTGAACTCCGTGACGCCAGCGAGTTCTCGACGCTGCTCAACGCCACCGCGCGCTACGAACGCGCCGATGTGGGGCTGGGCGTCTGTCTCGGGGACCGCGAGGAGGCCCTCGAACGGGCGCGGCGCCTGCTCGCCAACCACCGGCGCAACCTCTCGGAAGGCCTGGAGTGGGTCCGGACCAACGGCGTCACGCGCGAGGCACACCTCCAGTGGTTCGACGCGGGCGAGGCCATCCGCGAGACCATCGTCGGCATCGTGGCCGGGATGGCGCTGGGCTCGGCGGGCGTCGACGCCGACCGCCCCATCATCGCCTTCGCGCGGAAAAACGACGAGGAGACGAAAGTCTCCTCGCGCGGGACGGGCGCGCTCGTCCGCGAGGGACTGGACCTGTCGGTCGTGATGGGCGAGGCCGCTCGCTCGGTAGGTGGCGACGGCGGCGGCCACGACATCGCCGCCGGCGCGACCGTCCCGCAAGGGAAAAAAGCGGCGTTCGTCGCGGCCGCGGACGAGATCGTCGGCGAGCAACTCGGGTAGAGCGCCCGGGCCCATCAGTCGCCCCCAGACAAGTCAGTCGTCCGCGACGGCGGGCGCGGTCTGCATCTCCGGCTGCGCCTCGATCCGCTCGGCCGCCGGTTCCCACGCCAGGTCCCGGTCGTAGTGGAACGCGCGGTGGTCCTGGGTCGGGTCGACGACCGTCAGCGAGAGCCAGTCGTTGTCCAGCAGTTGGGTCACGTCCTCGTGGTCGGCCAGGACCTCGGTGACGCGCTCGACGGGCGCGTGGACGACCGTCGAGAGGCGGAGCGGCTGGTGGTACGGCTCGTCGTGAGCGGCCAAAAGCGACTGGAGGGGGAGCCCGGCCATCAGGTCGCCGCCGTTGCCCTGGTAGACGCCGACGTTGCCGACGGGGTTGTGGGTCACCTTCGACCCGCTCCCGTAGACGGCGTTGTCGACCGTCGAGAAGTAGTACTGGGCGTTGATCCACTGCGTGACGACCAGCGGCCCCGTGAAAATCGCTTCGAGCGCGTCGCCGTCGGGGTCGGTCGACCAGTCGTACGAGTGGAGGAAGGCGCGACCGTCGAGGCCGAGGTCGCTCGTCAGTTCGCGGGGGCCGACGACGAACCCGGCGTTGCCGGCCAACCCCCACTCGGGGCGCGTCTCTGCCCAGTCGGCGGCACGGCGTTCCACCTCGTCGACGCCCGTCGCGTCGGTTTCCGTCGACCCGACGCGCTCGGCGGTCGCGTGCTCGCGAGCGGTCGACAGGTCCGCGCGCAACTGTTCGATCTCGTCGGCGTGGCTCGCAGGGACGCCGTCGTCGTAGAGTTCGATCTCGTCGGTCGTCGTGTTGTGCTGGCCGGCGAGAAAGACCGTATCCTCTGGGATATCGAAGCCACGGTCGCGGAGGGCGGCCCTGACGGCGTCGTCGTTACAGATCGCCGCGAGGACGCGGGCGTTCGGGCCGCCGGGGTTGCCGGCACAGGCGCCACAGTCCAGGCTCGCGTCGAAGGGGTTGTTCGCCGTCTCGCTGGCGTGGCCGGTGAAGACGACGAGGCGGGCGAACGTCTCCCATCCCATCAGGTCGAATGCGGTCGCGGCGTACTCGACTTTCTCCTCGTGGGTCAGTCCGACCGGGCGGTCGCCGACGTAGGTGTGCTGATGGTCGACGAGCTGGTCACAGAACTCGCGGGTGTCGGGCACCGCGTCGTCGGCGGTGTCGAACAGATCGCGAACGCGACCGGGGACGAGCGTCCGGGCCGCGAGCGCCAGCCCGTACCCGCTGCCGGCGCTCTCGACGAAGCCGAAGGCGGTTGCGGGGTTCCCTTTCACCGTCTCGACCGCCTCGCTCGCGGCCGCGCGGAGACGCGACCAGCGGTCGTACCTCTCCCGGGTGTCCCCGTCGGTCGGGATCTCGGAGACGCGGTGGTCCGGGTCGAGGATCGGCGGGCAGGCGTCGACCGACACCTCGGAGTCATACGCCTGGTACTCCATCGGGATGCCGAAAAAGCCGGCGTAGCCGTGCGTCTCGTAGTCGCCGGTCGCCTCGACGTGACGGCGGATGACCTCCGAGCGCGTGTCGATACAGAAGACCAGTTGCGCGTCCGGGCGACCGGGGGAAGCGTCGTCGTCGGGAGTTTCGCGCTCGTCAGCGAGACGCTCGCTCCCCTCGGTCACGTGCTCGACCAGGTCGCTGCGGTAACTCCGTTCCCACGCACAGAGGAACGCTTCGGCGAGTTCGTCGGCCGTCTCGGAAGCGGTGCTGTCGGGGTCGGTCGACGGCTCGACGCCGACACCGAACGCATCCAGCAGGGCGAGACGGACCGCGAGATACCCTTCGAGCGTGATGGGGTGCGTGGACTGCCACGCGCCGTCGTCGTCGGCGCGCTGTTTGACGAACCCGACCCAGCCGGGAAGCGCCGCGAACTGCTCCTCGAAGATGGGTACCCACTGGCTCTCGGGGTACGGTTCCAGCACGGCCGCGATGGCCGCAGTCGGTGACTCCGGCAGGTCGGCGACGGCCCCCTCGTCGGGGACCTGGCCGTCGTGCGGGGCGACGGACCTGAAGGCACTGTAAAAGCCCGCCTCGCGGTTCGGCATCGGCCACTCCGCCTGGCCCTCGTCGAGAAAGGCCGACAGCCATTTCGTCAGCACGCGGTCGACCCGCTCGGCGTCGGTGTCCGCGCGCTCCGACTCGACGCTGGTGTCCATGCGCTCGAGCAGGGCGTCGGGGTCGCCGTCGTAGCCGCGCTCGGCCAGTTCCGACGCGAGGGTCGCGGGGTCGATCTGCCCGTCGTCGAGGGCGGCCCGGAACGTCTCCGGGCGCGGATAGCCGCGTCCACCCAACAGATCCGCCGCCTGGGCGACGCCCTCGCTGAAAGGCATGTCCTCGAAGCCCGAAAGCGGGTTGGCCGTCACGAACGAGTGGATCGGCCAGACCGATCCGACGGTACTCGCTGCCTTGTCGATACCGTTCTCGATAGTCCGTTCAGTACTCATTGTAGTCCTCCGTGGCGGTCAACAGGGTGCTGGACGCGGGCTGACTCGCGTTCAGGAGGGCGACGTAGAGGCGCTCGCTGCGTTCGTGGACCCCGGCTTCCAGCGCGGCGTAGATGGCGAGGAAGACGACGGCGACGAGCACGTGGGCCGCGGTCAGTTCGGTCGGTGCGGCGACGACCGGCAGGCCCGAGAGCACGTGCGAGATACCCTCGTAGACGAGCGCGTAGACGGTGAGCGCCGGGAAGAACACCACCGGGACCGCGCCGTAGCGGACCGTCGCCGGCAGCGAGGCGCGCTCGACGGCACTGCGGGCCGCGTGCAGCGTCGTGAGCACGACGAACACCACGAGCAGGAGGCCGCTGTCGAGGGTCGTCCCCTTCCCGGTAAGGGCTGCGAACAGCACGCCGCCCGCGAGTCCGGTCACCAGAGCGACCGCGACGCTCGCGAGAGTCGTCGTGCGCGCGTCGTGCTCGGACGGGCTGGCGTGTTCGACCTGTCCGCCAGCGCCGAGGAAGTGATACGCCTTGTAGAAGCCGTGCAAGACGAGGTGGGTGAGCGCGGCCCCGAAGAAGCCGAGGCCGGCCTGCATGATCATGAATCCCATCTGCCCGACCGTCGAGCAGCCCAGTTCGCTCTTGACGTCCGGCTGGACGGTCTTGAGCACCTTTCCAACCAGGGCGCTCGTCGCGCCGACGACCACGATCCCGAGCATGAGGGTGGCGTCGACAGTGACGACCGGCGCGAAGCGGAGAAGCAGGATGCCGCCCGCGTTGACGAACCCGGCATGCATCAGCGCCGAGGCGGGCGTCGGGGCGGTCATCGAGGAGAGTAACCACCTGTGAAAGGGGACCAGGGCCGACTGGATCATCGCTGCGAGGACGAGCGCGACCGCGGCGACACCCCACACCGGCCCGCCGAGGCTTCCGGCATCGGCGGCGATCCCGGAGACCGTCGTCGCGCCGGTCGCCCACCACAGCGCCGTCAGCGCGACGCCGAGGAGCGCGCTACTGGCGAGGAAGTAGGTGCGGGCGACGTTCGCGGCGGCCCGCGCCTGAGTCCACCCCTCGACGGTCCCGACGAGTTCCGCCATCAGCAGACCCATCGTCAGCCACAGCGCGGCGAAGAGCGCGAGGTGGTCGGCGGCCACGAGCCCCATCACGGTCGCCGTGAACCCGAACACGGTGAGGAAAAAGCGGATCTCGTGACCGCTCCCGGCCATGTAGCGGCGCGAGTAACTGTGAACGATACCGCTGAAGAAGGCGACGACCACCCACAGCAGCACGGTCAGGCCGTCGACGGCGACCAGGCCGGGGATCTCCCACGCGCCATCGACTCGGACTCGCGCGACGAGGACGGCGACGCTCGCCGCGAACAGCGACCACACGAGCCACGTTAGTACAGCGGGCACGGACGACGAGTCCGCCGTCGTGTCCGGGAGCGCTCCGACCGTCGGTTTCGAACTGTGTCCTGACATCGTTCAGCTCAGCGGACGACCTATCCCGGCGACCGAGCCACATTCGGAATCCGGTTCTGGTCTTTGTCACTCGCCTCTAAGAACAGAATGGCTATTAAATCTGCCTATATTCACAAATCGTTCGTAAATTAGCCATTATAGAACATTATGGTTTCGGGAGATCACGTCTCGGACGTAGATCCGCAAATTGTTCATTCTGTTGTTGCGGTATGATAGACAGCGGCCCCGGCAACGAGTGCAATCACTAACCCGGCACCTGCCCCGACTGTAAGCCCCGTTGATATTTCACCGCCCATAATTTGTGCCATCACTATCCCCCACCCGGCACCGATCCCGACCCCGATGCCGATACCAGCACCAATGGCCTTCGAGCGGTCAGAGTCCTCAGACGCACCCATAACTGTAGAACCATACCTCCGAAAGTATCAAGCTGCAGGTCGGGAAATGATCGTACAGTGGTGGGTCTGCACTGAACGAATCGAAGGGGCGAAAACGGCATCTGAACCGGTGAATGACACCGCCTGCACCTATGGATCGTCTTCCGCGTGCGTCGTGGCGTCGAACTTGCCGAACGGCGTCGTCTCGTGGGTCCGCACCAGAACCTCGTCGGCGACGGTGAGCCCCATATCGAGGAGTGCCTGCGCGACGGGCGTGATGTCACTGTCCGTCTCGCCGACGGCCGTCACGAGGAGGTTCTGTTCGCCGGTAACCAGTTCCTGGACCGAGATGACGCCGTCGATCTCGAGGATGTCGGGAATGATATCGCCGCGTTCGGGTATCGAAGCGGTACAGTAGAGCAACATCCGGAGCGGGTAGCCGGATTTCTGATAATCGACGTTCGCGCGGTATCCCTTGATGATGCCGTCGGACTCGAGGCGCTGGATACGCTTGCGGACGGTGCTGTCCGAGGTCCCGGTTCGCTCCGCGATGTCTCCGGAGGACATGTTTCGAGCGTCTTCCTGGAGCGCGTACAGGATCGCCTTGTCGACGTCGTCGATCTCCTCGTCAACCATACCGGTATATCCGGGGCAGGGGACTTTACCTTTGGATGTTGGTCGGGTTTCTGTCGTGTTCCCCGAGCGCCCGGCCTGCTGGCGAAAGCCGTCGGTCGCGCCCGCAGAACAGGAATCGTCGTCCGTCCCCGCGGAACAAACGTCGTCCGCGCCAACGCGTGGCGTGGCCCACCGGAGGTCGACGTGTTGCGCACGGCCACCACCACGTGTTGCGAGCGGCCACCACCACGTGTTGCGAGCGGCCACCACCACGTGTTGCGAGCGGCCACCACCCCATTCAGTATCGCGCATAGAAGTTTATCGGAGTGCCTGGGAAGTCCGAGAAGAGAGCAGAGAAGCGGCGAGAAAGACAGTCACACCGCTAAAATCGCTCGGCTCGTCACCCCTCGCGGGGGACGGGGACGCTCGCGACGCGCGGGGTCGTCGGTCGAGACGGTGAACGCCCAGCCACCGGGTGCCACTCGGCGCACTCGCTCGACGACGGGGGCCGGGCCGGTCGCCCGGCGACACGCCTCGACGGCGGCGTCCCGGTCCGGGAAGCCAGCCCGTCGACCGGAACCGGTCGCTCGCCCGTCCGCCCGCACCGGACCAGGTATCGCCCGTCCAGCACCGCCAGTTCCCGGAGTCGCTCCCGTATCTCGGTCAGCGTGCGTCCAACTACTTTAGGCCAGCCTAAAAACCTACAGTCAAAATAGCTACTGGTTCGTCGGCCGGCGGAGGCGTGTGAGTTATCCCGCGAGCGGACGAGAGGGAAAACGATGGAGATCAGTCGACGTGACGCCTTCGATCTCGCGCTGGTCGCGGTCGCGGTGGGGTGTGTCGTCTCCTACGCGATCGACCCATCGGGTTCGCAGACCGCAGTCGGCGACGTCGTCAGCGCCGTCGCCGGCGTGAGCCCGTTGGTCTCGCTCGTCGTTCTCGGCGCGGTCGGCACCCTCTTTCTCGCGTACGTGCTGCTGTATCTCCCGTCCAGACAGGCCCGATAGACGGTCGCCGCGCTGATTTGGTGTTTTCAGGCAGTTCGGTCAGCGTCCCGGACTCGCCGGCGATAAATTATATTCAGCTATATCAATTGCTAGCGTGGCGCCCAGACGGGGGCGCGGGGCGAGATATATACGTCGGCAGCGCTTGCACCGGGACGTATGGACACGGACGAGAGGATGACCGAGAAGTCGAAACTACTGTTCGGTGCGGGGTTCGTCTTCGGCGTGATGGCGACGCTGTTGCTCCTGGCGGTCGTCGTCGCCGTCGTAGCGGTCGATGACACCGGTGGACTGCTCGACTCGACGGCACTGGTCGTCGCGGCCGGTGGCGTCCTCTTCGCAGCCATCGTCGGGAGCGGACTCTACTTGCTCGCGTTCCCGGAAAACCGGACGAAGATCCCGGTCGACCCCGAACAGTTCGGCCTCGACGACGAGGAGTGAGTCAGCGTGCTTGACGGCGATCACCGTCCGAGCGTGTCACGCGGGACCGCCAGGGCGTGCCACGCGGGACCGCCAGGGCATGTCACGCGGGACCGCCAGCGCGTGGCGCCCGGAGACGCGGTACTTTAGTCGGCGGTCGCCCATCGTCCGGGCATGACCACGTTCGACCCGGAGCAGTTCGAGGACAAGTACGCGAACTACTTCCCGGAACTCCAGCGCGCCTACAAGAACGCCTTCGAGCGGATGAACGACCGGTACGACTCCGAACTGATCCACGCCATCGACCAGCAGGTCCTCAACGAGAGCGAACCGTTCTATGAGGGCGAGGGCCAGTTCCGGATCGAACTCCCCGAGGCGCCGGCGGACCGACTCGCCGGCGTCATCGTCGACGACGAGAAACTGGAGACGGTGCTCGACCGCTACGTCGACGAGATCGAACGCGAACTCCGCCGCGTCTTCGAGTTCGACGAGTGAAGCGTCCGATCGGGCGTTACGAGCGCCACTGACGCGGTCTCGGCGGTTCAGATTCTCGGCGGCTCCGAGCCGTCCCAGCGGTACCGACGGGGGTGACGCGTGTGAACTCTCCGCGCGAGAGACTTATACTGATTCGCGTCGAAACCCGGACGTGTTCATCGGTCACGGACTGCTGGCGTTCGCCCTCGTCGCGCTGGGAGCGCGGCGGCTGGGGTGGTCGCGCTCGGCGGCGCTTGGCGTCGGGGCGCTGGCCGCGCTCTTCGGGACGCTCCCGGACGTCGACATCATCTACGCGCTGACCGGACTCGTCGGTATCGCGCCGACGACCGAGGCTCTCGTCGAGTCGTTCTGGTCGACCGGCAACGTCGTCCACCGCGGCGTGACCCACTCGCTGGTCGTCGCTGTCGTGACTGCGGCCGGTGCGACGCTCGTTGCCCGGTCGCGCCCACCGACCCGGACACTCGGGAACGCGTTCCTCGCGGGGATGGTCGCGGTGATATTCGTGATCAGCGGTCCGCTTGCCGCGTTCGTCGCCGGACTGTTCGCGGCCGGCGCGTCCGCGCTCGCGGCCGCCGCCGACCGGGCCGACATCCCGCCGGTCGGCGTCGGGGCGGCGTCGCTGGTCGGCCTCGCCGTTCACCCCTTCGGCGACCTGTTCACCGGCGCCCCGCCCGGGCTGTTGTACCCCTTCGACGTGACGGTGTTCGCCGAGCGAGTCGTCCTGTCGTCGGACCCGACGCTCCACCTGCTGGCCGCCTTCGGCGTCGAGTTGGCCATCGTCTGGGCCGCGCTCGTGGTCTACTTTCGGCTCACCGACCGCCGCCTCCGTGACTACGTCGACTACCGCGCGGCCCCCGGCGTCGGCTACGCCGGCGTCGCGGTCGCCCTCCCCGCGCCGACCGTCGACATCGCCTACCAGTTCGTCTTCAGCGTCCTCGCGGTCGGCGCGGTCGGCCTCGTACCGCCGCCGCGCGACCGCATCCGCTCGTGGCGCGGCGCGACGACCGCCCTCGCCGCGGTCACGCTCGCCGCGATCGCCTACGCCGGCGCGTACCTCCTGCTGTGAGAGCCACGGTGGGCGACCGCCGCCGGAGTCAGTAGCCGTCGCCGGTCGGACTGTAATCGATGATATCCACCGCACCGAGCGTGAGTGCGTCGGCCTCGAAGTTGCCGTCGGGCGGGAGATACCCCGTCGGTTCCAGCACCGCCGCGACGACGGCCTGTTGCTCGACGCGGACACCCATCGTCGCCGCGACCGACTCGATTTCGTGCGTCTCGCAGTAGACGCCCTCGATCTCCCAGCTGTGGTTCTCGTAACACGAGAGCGTGACCGTCGCGCAGTCGCCCGCTTCGAGCGTCGCGTTGCAGGCCCGACAACCGACCGTCCCGCTCCCGAAGTCCTGTTTCACGCCCAGGCTCTCGACGACGAGCCCGGTGAAACGTTCCCGAATTTCCTCGTCACTCAGCGAGTAGCGGGACATCGATCAGCCTTCGGGCCCGCAGCGAGTTAATTCCTCACGACAGTTCCAGTCCGCGAACCGCGACCGTCCCGTCGCCCTCCCTGACGTGGCCGATGACGCGCCCGTCCTCCGTCGCACTGACGACGGAGTCGGCCTCGTCCTCGGGAACGGTCGCGACGAAGCCCGTACCCATGTTGAACGTGCGATGCATCTCCTCGTCGGAGACGGAGCCTTCGGCCTGCACGAACTCGAAAACCGACTGGGCGTCGAAGGGGTCGGTGACCTCGTAGCGATGGGCGCCCATCCGGGCGAGGTTCGTCCAGCCGCCGCCGGTGACGTGGGCGGCCGCGTGGGCGTCGATGGCCCGCAGCGGCCCGAGAACCTCCGCGTAGATGCGCGTCGGCTCCAGTAGCTCCGCGCCAATGGAGCGGTCGGGCGCCGGCGGGAACGGGTCCGTGTACTCGTGATCCCGGGTGACGGCCTCGCGGGCGAGGGTGAGTCCGTTGGAGTGGATACCCGAAGAGGGCCAGCCGACGAGGGCATCGCCGACTTCCGCCTCGCCGGGGAAGACGCCGTCTTTGGGCGCCAGCCCGGCACAGGTACCGGCGATGTCCAGACCCCGGATCACGTCGGGCATCACGGCCGTCTCGCCGCCGACGAGGGCGACGCCGGCGCGCTCGGCACCCTCGCGAAGGCCCTCGCCGATGGCCTCGGCCGTCTCGTCGTCGGGCTCCTCGACAGCGAGGTAGTCGACGAACGCGACCGGATCGACGCCCGCGGCGATCAGATCGTTTGCGTTCATCGCGATACAGTCGATGCCAATGGTCGAGTAGTCGTCGAGGGCTTCGGCGACGAGGAGTTTGGTGCCGACGCCGTCGGCCGCCAGCGCGAGGTAGCGGTCGCCGATGTCGAGCAGGCCCGCGAAGTCGCCCTCGAACTCGCCGGCGGCCCCTACGAGCGCCGCCGTCGCCGCCTCCTGGCCGGCGATGTCGACGCCCGCCTCGGCGTAGGTGAGCCCCTCCGCGTCGTCCGTGTCGCTCCCGTTAGGGTCGCTCTCAGCCCGGCCGATCTCGTCCGGTGCGCTGCCGTTCGGGCTGCCGTCGGCGTCGTCAGTCATGTCCGAGAACGCGCGCGGCGCGAGCAAAAGGCCACCGTTTCGAATGGCCGGCATCACGGAACTGTTCCCGACCGCTACTCCTCGAAGAGCGTCCGTTCGAGGGTGGCGACGGCCTCGTCGAGGGCGTCGCCGCTGGCGGGCACCTCGATGTCGGGGCCGTCGCCGGCCACATCGACCACGAGGAGTCGGTCCCGGGTCAGCAGGTAGACGCCGAAGACGAACGTCGAGAACAGCAACAGGAGCGCGCCGAGGATCCTGGCGTACCGGTCGAGGGCGGCGATCAGCCCGATGAATCGGTTCATCACCCCGAGGAAGCCGCCGATGCCGATGCGGCCCGCGGCCCCGGCGTTCGAGCCGAAGGCGTCGGCGGGGATGAACGCCGAGAAGTCGACGAGGACGCCGACGGCGAGGAGGACCACGCCGTAGAGCAGGAAGCGCGCGCCCTGCCTGACGAGGGTCGTCTCGCCGCGGTAGCCCGCGCGCACGCCCGAGACGTTCGGCAGGTCCACGTCGCGGAAGTTCTCGCCCGCGTCCTCCGGGGTGAACGCCAGCAGCCGATGGGTCGTGACGACGACCCGGCCCGCGTCGACGTCGACCGTTCGTCGGACCTGCTCGCCCTCGAACAGCAGGTCCTCGACCGACCCGGCCCAGGCGCGGCCCTCGGACCCGCGGATCTGGGTGACGAGGTCGCCTATCACCCCGCTCATACACACCGATGGCGCGGTCTCGGGCAAGAATCTATCCCCCGCATATCCAGCGGCGATAACGCGCCCGTCGCCCTCTTTCCGGGCCGAATGCGCCGCCGGCGCGTGGACTGGTCGCGCGTTGCCGCCGGCGCGTGGACTGGTTGCGCTTTGTCGCCGGCGCGTGGACTGGTTCTCCGCCGCCGGCGACCGCTGGCTACAAGCCCGTCGGGCCGAACCCGTGGATATGGGCGACAGCGACGCCGGCGACGAACAGCGCGTCTGGCTGGTCGATCGGCAGTCCCGCGACGAGAACCTCGTGACGCTGGTCTACGCCACCCCCGACGGACAGCACCACCTCCGCCGGCAGCTCTCCTTCCAGTTGCTGACCAGGAAGCCGGTCACGGCCGCGATGGACGTCGACCCCGGCCGCCTCGAACCCGTCATCGACCCGAACGACCGCGAGCACTACGCGACACAGGCCCAGTCGATGGCCGCCGATCACGACCCCGACGACGAGGTCTGAGGAAGTCGATACTTCAGGCGAACCCGTCGACGCCGCGCTCCGCGAGCAGGGCCTCGAACGCCGCTTCGTCGAGGGTCTCGATATCGTTCTCCGCGGCGGCCTCGCGCTTTCGCTGGCCCGGGTTCTCGCCGACGACGAGGTAGTCGGTGTTCGAGGAGACGCTGCTCGTCGCGGACCCGCCGGCGCGCTCGACGAGGTCTTGGGCCGCCGCCCGGGTGTAGCCCTCAAGCGACCCCGTGAACACGACGGTCAGCCCCGCGAGCGCGTCGCCGGCGGTCGTCTCGGCCGCCTGGGGGTCGACGTGGGCGAGCAGGCGGTCGAGCACCGCCCGGTTGGCCTCGCTCTCGAAGAACTCGCGGATCTCGCGGGCGACGGTCGGACCGACGTCCTCGACTGCGCGCAGTTCCTCCTCGTTGGCGCTTCGGACGGCCGCGAACGTGCCGAACTGGCGTGCCAGCGAGGCCGCGACGGTCCCGCCGACTTCGGGAATACCGAGCGCCGCGAGGAAGTCCGCCAGCGGCGGGTCACGGGCGTCGTCGACCGCGTCGACGAGGTTCTCGGCGCTTCGCTCGCCCCACCCCTCCAGGTCGGTCAGGTCCGCGACGGTGAGTTCGTACAGGTCCGCCACGTCCGCGACGAGGTCGGCCTCGAGCAGTTGCTGGACCGACTTCTCTCCCAGCCCCTCGATGTCGAGTCCCTTCCGGGAGGCGTAGTGCTCGACCGAGCGCTCGCGCTGGGCGCGACAGCCCAGCCCACCCGTACAGAAGGCCATCGGCCCGTCGCGTTCGACCGGGCTCCCGCAGACCGGACATTCCTCGGGGAACTCGAAGTGCTCCGGAGAGTCCGCGTCGACGACTTCGGCCACCTCGGGGATCACATCGCCGGCGCGTTTGATCCGCACTTCGTCGCCGATAGCGACGCCAAGCCGTTCGATCTCGGCGGGGTTGTGCAGCGACGCGCGGGAGACGGTGACGCCGCCGACCTCGACGGGGTCAAGCAGGGCGACTGGGGTGAGCCGGCCGGTGCGACCGACCTGCACGACCACGTCCCGGACCGTCGTGCGCTCGGTGCGGGCGGGGAACTTGTAGGCGAAGGCCCAGCGGGGGTGGCGTGCCGTGTGCCCGAGCGTCTCGCAGGCCGCCACGTCGTCGACCGAGATCACGACGCCATCGATTTCGTAATCGAGGCCGTCCCGCGCCTCGAGCAGGCGGTCGCGGTAGTCGATGGCCGCCTCGATGTCGTCGACGACCTCGGTCCGGTCGGTGACGCGCAGGCCCCACTCGGGGAACCGCTCGTGCATCTCCCAGCGGGTGTCGAACGCGGCGCCGTCGAGCACGCCGAAGAAAAACACCGAGAGCGGCCGCTCGGCGGTCACCGAGGGGTCGAGCTGGCGCAGGGTGCCCGCGGCGGCGTTGCGCGGGTTCGCGAAGGGGTCCTCGCCGGCTTCGACGAGCTGGCGGTTGTACGCCTGGAAGGCGGGCTTTGGCATGTAGACCTCGCCGCGGACCGCCAGGGTGTCGGGGTGGTCCCCGCGCAGCCGCTGGGGGACGCTCGGGATGGTGCGGACGTTGGCGGTCACGTCCTCGCCGACATCGCCGTCGCCGCGGGTCGCCGCGCGCTCGAAAACGCCGTCCTCGTAGACGACTTCGACCGAGAGCCCGTCGAACTTCGGCTCGCAGTAGTATCGGAGCGCATCGCCCGGATCGGTGGGGTCATCGAGGAAGCCGGCGTCGGCCAGACGCTCGCGGACGCGGCGGTCGAACTCGCGGACCTCGTCGGCGTCGCCGCCCTGGTCGATGGAGCGCATCGGCGCGACGTGCTCGGTGTCGGGGAGTTGGTCTCGGGGCGGACCACCGACCCGCCGGGTCGGGCTGTCGGCGGTTTGCAGATCGAACGCCGCCTCGAGGTCGCGCAGGCGGGCAAAGAGCGCGTCGTAGGTCCGGTCGCCCACGACGGGGTCGTTCTCGACGTAGTAGCGGTGGTCGTGATACCGGATGGCCTCGCGGAGTTGGGACGCCTGCTCGCGGGCCCGGTCCTCCGAGAGGGTCTCGACCGCGTCGAAGTCGGTCGGCGGGTCCGCGACGTAGGGGTTGTCCGCGGGCCGGGACGACTCGTCCGTCATTGCCCGCATCTCGCGGTGCCGACCCCTTTGCTGGTTCGGTGTCACCGCGGGGAGTGTTCAGATGGGGATTTGAGGGGATTGGGCATCATGAGAAACAGCGTGAAAGCCCCCGTCGGCTCCTTTCATTCCCACCCGCTTAGACTGTCGAACCGTTCGAAACGGGCGGGAATGAAAGGGGCGACTGGCGCGAGGCGGCTTCGCCGCCTCGGAATGCGGCGGCCGGTGGAACCGGCCGCCTTTTCGCCGAACCCCGGCGACGTAAGTACCGCAGCGAACGCAGTGAGCGAGGAGCGCAGCGAGCCGCGGGAGGCGAACCAGTCGGGGCTTTCACGCTGGTCGCAGTGGCGGTTCCACGTCGCCTCCCTGAGTCCCATCGTCGCCCGCGGACGCAGGGTTCAAACCCGGCGACCACTTTGACCCACTGATGGACGCCGCGGCGGTGCGCGAGCGGGCCGGTGACCTCCCCGACGAGCCGGGAGTCTACCAGTTCCTCGCCGGCGGGGCGAGCGACGGGGACGCCGGCGGGGACGCCGCGGACGGGAGCGCCGGCGCCGACAGCGTCGAGCGCGTCCTCTACGTCGGGAAGGCCGTCGACCTCCGGAGCCGGGTGCGCTCCTACACCGACCCCCGGAGCGAGCGGATCCGGCGGATGGTCAGCGAGGCCGACGCCATCGACGTGGCGGTCACCGACACCGAGACGCAGGCGCTCCTGCTCGAAGCCAACCTCATCAAGCGCCACCGACCGCGGTACAACGTCCGCCTGAAAGACGACAAGTCCTACCCGCTGGTGGAACTCACCGACCACGAGTTCCCCCGGATCGGCATCACCCGCGACCCCGAACCCGGCGCGACCGTCTTCGGCCCCTTCACCGACAAGGGCCGCCTGGAGACGGTCGTCAAGGCCGCCCGCGAGACGTACGGCCTGCGGGGCTGTTCCGACCACAAGTTCGCGAACCGCGACCGCCCCTGTCTCGACCACGACATTGGGCTCTGCTCGGCGCCCTGCGTTCCCGAGACGGACGTGGACGGGGCGGGCTACGCCGAGGACGCCGCGGCCGTCGAGCGCTTCTTCGAGGGGGAGACGGGCGTGCTCGCGGACCCGATCCGCCGGGAGATGGAGGCCGCGGCCGCCGACCGGGCCTTCGAGCGCGCGGCGAATCTCCGGGACCGACTCGACGCCGTCGAGGCACTCCACGGCGAGGGGAGCGCGGCCGTCGCCGCCGAGGGGCGCCACGAGGAAGGGGGCCCGGACCGCGAGCGCGTCGTCGACGTGCTGGGCGTCGCCGTCGAGGGTGACCGGGCGACGGTGGCCCGACTCCACAGCGAGGACGGCAAGCTCGTCGACCGCGAGCGCCACGGCCTCGACGCGCCCGAGGGCGAGCGCGGCGGGGCGGTGCTGGCCGCGTTCATCGCCCAGTACTACGCCGAGCGCGACCTTCCCGACGCGGTCGTCTGCTCGGACCACCCCGACGACCCCGACGTGGCGGCGTGGCTCGAGAGCGAGGGGGTCGCGCTCAGGGTGCCCGGCGCCGGCCGCGAGGCGACGCTGGTCGACCTCGCCCTGAAAAACGCCCGCCGGCGCGAGCGCCGCGACGACGCGGGGCGGGCGCTCGCCGACGCCCTCTCGCTGGACTGCCGGCGCGTCGAGCGCATCGAAGGGTTCGACGTGAGCCACGCGGGGGGGAAAGCGGCCGTCGGCAGCGACGTGACCTTCGTCGACGGAAGCCCGGCAAAGGCCGACTACCGCCGGAAGAAACTCTCCGACGAGAACGACGACTACGCGAACATGCGGGCGCTGGTCCGCTGGCGGGCCGACCGCGCGGTGGCGGGCCGCGACGACCGCCCCGACCCCGACCTGCTCCTGATCGACGGCGGCGAGGGGCAACTCGGCGCGGCCCGTGACGCGCTCGCGGCCGTGGGGTGGGACGTGCCGGCGGTCGCGCTCGCGAAGGAGGAGGAACTCGTGGTGGCGCCGACGGGCGTTCACGACTGGCCGGAAGACGCCGGCCACCTGCATCTCCTCCAGCGGGTGCGCGACGAGGCCCACCGCTTCGCCGTCCAGTACCATCGGAGCCTGCGCGACGACGTCTCGACCGTCCTCGACGAGGTGCCGGGGGTCGGCCCGGAGACCCGGAAACGGCTCCTCCGGCGGTTCGGGAGCGTCGACGGCGTCCGCGCGGCCGCCCGCGAGGAACTCGAGGACGTCGAGGGGGTCGGGCCCGCGACGGCTGGCACGCTCGCCGAGCGGCTGTGAGTGGCCATCGCGTCCGATACGGCCGTGAGGGGGCGCCTCGCCGCCGCTCGACGCGCCGTTGGGCGACCGGCGGGTTCGCCGACAGGAACCAAAGCCCGTATATTGGTCCGAGGGTGTACGAACGTACAATATGACTACCGTAAGCGTCGTCGGCTGTGGCAACATGGGGGCCGCGATAGTGAAAGGGCTCGCGCGAGCCGGGACCCACGAGGTCCGCGCGGCGGACCCGGACACCGACGCGCTCGCGGCCGTCGAAGCCGACGCGGCGGCGACATCGACGGACGCGGCCGACGTGACCGACACCGACATCGTCTTCGTCGCGGTGAAACCCCACCTCGTGGGCGACGTCGTCGACTCGCTGGCGCTCTCGAGCGACCAGACGCTCGTCACCATCGCCGCGGGCGTCCCGCGCTCGTTCGTCCAGGCCCGCACCGACGCGACGGTCGTCCGGATCATGCCGAACCTCGCGGCCGAGACGGGCGACATGGCCGCCGCCGTCGCGTGGGACGCCTACGACGAATCTCTCGCCGCCGTCCTCGACGACCTCGGCTCGTTCGTCGAGATCGACGAGGACCTGATGGACGTGGCCACGGCGCTGAACGGGAGCGGCCCGGCCTTCGTCTTCTACCTCCTGAAGGCGATGAAAGAGGGCGCGATCGCGGAGGGACTGAACGACGAGCAAGCCGAGACGCTGGCCGTCCAGACGTTCGTCGGGGCCGCCGAGACCGTCCGCCACGACGAGCGGAGTCTCGAGGAACTGATCGACGCCGTCTGCTCGCCCAACGGGACGACCATCGAGGGGATGGAGGTCCTGTGGGACAGCGATGCCGACGAGGCCGTCGCGGACGCGCTCGCGGCCGCCGCCGAGCGCTCGGCCGAACTCGCGAAGGAGTCGAGCGATGACTGAGGCTGCCGACACCGAGGCCGAGGCTGAGACCGCGGACGCTGAGACCGAAACCGACGCTGAGGGCGACGGCGCCGAGACCAATGCCGCCGCTGACGCCGAGAACGAGAGCGACACGCTCGAACTCGACCCCGACGTCGTCGAGCGCGCCCGGGATCTGGCGGCCGGGGCCGACCGGGTCGTCGTCAAGGCGGGGACGAACTCGCTGACCGACGCCCACTCGAACCTCGACGACGCCAAACTCGACAAGCTCGTCGACGACATCGTCGACCTGCTGGAGCGGGACAAGGAAGTCATTCTCGTCTCCTCGGGGGCCGTCGGGGCCGGACAGGGGCGACTCGACCAGGACGCCGACACCGTCGAGGAGTCACAGGCGCTGTCGACCATCGGCCAGAGCCTGCTGATGCGCCGGTACACCGAGAGCTTCGAGCGCCACGGCTACAAGGTCGCACAGGTGCTTGTGACCGAGCACGACCTGGAGAACACCGAGCGGTTCACCAACTTCCGCAACACCATCGAGACGCTGCTCTCGTGGGGCGTCGTCCCGATCGTCAACGAGAACGACGCAGTCGCGACCGAGGAGATACGGATCGGCGACAACGACATGATCTCCTCGTCGCTCACGGTCGGCGTCGACGCCGACCTGCTGGTGACGCTGACCGACGTGGGCGGCGTCTACACCGGCAATCCCAAGCACGACGACGAGGCCGAACTCGTCGCGGCGGTCGGGCGCAACTACGACGCCATCGAGGCGCTCGTCGACGACAGTTCCGAGAGCGAGTTCGGCGGCATCCAGACCAAGGTCCGGGGCGCCCGCGACGTGAGCGAACACGGCAGGCCAGCGGTCATCGCGAAGTCGACGGAACCGGACGTGCTGGCGAAGATCGCTACTGCCAAGCCCGTCGGGACGATATTCGTCCCCGTGAACGGGGTCACCGATGAGTGAGCCAACGACCGAACGGAAGGTACGAGCGGCACAGGACGCGGCGCTCGAACTCGCGACGCTGTCGGACGCCGAGCGAAGCGAGGCCCTGGCGGCCATCGCCGACGCCATCGACGACAGCCACGAGGCGATCCTCGAGGCCAACGAGCGCGACGTAGCCGAAGCCGAGGAGATGTTAGAGCGTGGCGAGTACACGCAGGCGCTGGTCGACCGCCTGAAACTCTCGCCCGGGAAACTCGAGAGTATCGCCGAGATGGTCCGCAGCGTCGCCGACCAGGCCGACCCGCTCGGGAAGACCCAGGAGTCGCGAGCGCTCGACGACGGCCTCGAACTCTACCGGGTGTCGGTCCCCATCGGCGTCGTGGGCACCGTCTTCGAGTCCCGGCCCGACGCGCTAGTTCAGATCGCCGCGCTCGCCATGAAGTCGGGCAACGCCGTCATCCTCAAGGGCGGGAGCGAGGCGCTACACTCCAATCGCGTCCTCTTCGAGATCATCGAGGAGGCGACCGCCGACCAGCCCGACGGCTGGGCCCAGCACATCGAGGCCCGCGAGGACGTCGACACCCTGCTCGAGATGGACGACGCCGTCGACCTGCTGATGCCCCGCGGGAGTTCCGCCTTTGTCAGCTACATCCAAGACAACACCTCGATCCCGGTGCTCGGCCACACCGAGGGGATCTGTCACGTCTACGTCGACAGCGAGGCGGACCTGGAGATGGCGAGTGACATCGCCTACGACGCGAAGGTGCAGTACCCCGCGGTGTGCAACGCCGTCGAGACGCTCCTGGTCCACGAGGCCGTCGCCGACGACTTCCTCCCCGCGGTGGCCGAGCGCTACCGAGAGGCCGGCGTCGAGTTGCGCGGCGACGAGCGAACCCGCGAGGTCATCGACGCCGAGGCGGCCACCGACGAGGACTGGGAGACGGAGTACGGCGACCTGATCCTCGCGGTCAGGGTCGTCGACTCGCTGGCCGACGCCGTCGCGCACGTCACGGCCCACGGGTCGAAACACACCGAGTCCATCGTCACCGACGACGCCGACCGCGCGGGCCGGTTCATGCGCAGCCTCGACTCGGCGAGCGTCTTCCACAACGCCTCGACGCGCTTCGCCGACGGCTACCGCTACGGCCTCGGCGCCGAGGTCGGCATCTCGACCGGGAAGATACACGCCCGTGGCCCGGTCGGACTCACCGGTCTGACGACCTACAAGTACTACCTCGAAGGCGACGGACAGGTCGTCGCCACCTACGCCGGCGACGACGCCAGGCCCTTCCGCCACGACGACTTCGACGGCGAGTGGTCCCCCGGTCGTCTCGCCGGAGAGTAGCGGTGTCGACGCGGCTCGAATTTTTTCGCTGATATCGTGATTTCCCGCAGTAATCGGGTTTCCCGCACTGACAGCCGGACAGCCACGCGTCGGCCGCCAACACGCCGATCACCTAGCCGCGGATTCGCCCGCTCGCGGCAATTGTATATCGCGTAATAGAGTTTATCGAAGACAGGGCACCGGGAACGGCTGAACGGGCCAGGCCGGCCGGTATCGTCCGTCTCAAGCGCGAATCGCGTCGAAACCGGGATCGTACGGCAGGGCTCGTGCGAGATTCGACGGTGCCCACCGTGCTCGGTCACCCGCGTCGGGAACCGGGAGGTTTGTGACCCCGACCGTCGAAGCGGCGAGCATGATAGTCGCCTTCGACTTCGACGGGACGCTCTCGGACTCCGAGATGACCGTGCTCCTCGGGGAGCGAAACGGCACCGCAGACGAGATGGCCGACATCACCGAACGGGCCATGAACGACGAGATCGGCTACGCCGCTAGCCTGCGCCAGCGGTGTGCCCTGCTCGAGGACCTGCCCGACGAGGAGGCCGAGGCCGCCTTCGACCAGGTGGAGTTGCGCCCCGGCGCCGCCGACCTCATCGCCGCCCTGCGGGCGGCCGGCGTCTACGTCGCCATCCTCACCGGCGGGTTCGAGCGCGGCGTCGCCCGCGCACTGGAAAAGGAGGGCGTCGAGGTCGACGCCATCGTCGCCAACCGCCTCCCCGTCGCGGACGGCAAGCTAACGGGCGCGGTCGCCGGCCCGCTCATCGAGGGGACGAAAGACGACGCGCTCGAAGTGCTCGCCGCCGCAGTCGGCGAGGATCGCACCGACACAGTCGCGGTCGGCGACGGCGCCAACGACCTCCCGATGCTCGAAGTCGCCGGCCTCGCGGTCGGGTTCGAGCCGAAACCGGCCGTCGAGCCCTCGTGTGACCTGGTCGTCGAGACGATGGCGGAACTGCAGGACGTCCTCGAACGCGAAGGCATCCTGGGCTAAGCGTGGGTCGCCCGGGCTGAACCGTTCGGCTCTTCTGCTGCCGTATCACCGCAATACCGACCTACCGCCACTCGACGCCGCGGAACTCGAAGCAAGCGCCGCCCGCCTCGCTCTCGGTAACCTCGACGTGCCAGCCGTGAGCCTCGGCGATGACCTGGACGATGGCGAGGCCGAACCCGGTTCCCTCCTCCGAGGTGGTGTAGCCCGATTCGAATATCTGGTCGCGGTCGGCCTCGGGAATGCCGGGACCGTCGTCCGCGACGTAAAAGCCGGACCAGTCGTCGAGCGGGCCGACGCGGACGTGTACGTCGTCGCCGCCGTGGACGACGGCGTTGCGAAAGAGGTTCTCGAGGAGTTGCTGGAGGCGGCCGGGGTCGGCCGCCAGGTCGAGGTCCATCTCGAACTCCAGGGTCGACGCCTTGCTGGTCGCCGTCTCCCAGCAGCCCTCGGCGACCGACTGGAGCGACACCGTCTCGGGTTCGTCGACCCACTGGCCATGGCGGACGAGTTCGAGCAGTTCCTCGAGGAGTTCGGCCATCCGGTCGAGCGCGTCGGAAGCGGCGTCGAGGTTGTCGCTCTCGTACTCGTCGGCGGCCATGTCCAGCCGACCCTTGGCGACCTGGAGCGGGTTTCGGATGTCGTGGGAGATGACGCTCGCGACGGTCCGGAGCCGCTCGTTTTGCCGTTCGAGCTGTTTCTCCTTGCGCTTCCACTCGCTGAGGTCGTTCGTGATGCCGATCAGTCCCTTGATATCGCCGTCCTCGCCGCGCCAGGGGACCTTCGAGCTGAGGAAAAACTGGTTCCACTCGGGCTGGAACTGTTCGCGCTGGATGACCGTCTCGCCCTCCTCGATGACGTGCATGTCCTCCTCGTACGTATCCCGGCCGTCCTCGCCCCAGATGTCGATATCCCGTTTCCCGAGGTAGTCCTGTGCCCCCTCGTTGAAGTCGCTCACTCGGACGTGACGCCCGTCCTCGTCTTTGATGTAGAGGTAGATTGGGATCGATTCGAAGATGGCGTCTAAGATGTTGCTCTCGCGCTCGTAGAGCACCCGCTCGGTCACGTCCCGGCAAGTTACCACAACGTGGCGCTCCCCGTCGAAGTCGAGCGGTTTCGCCGTCGCCTCGACCGCCACCTCCCGCGCGTCCGCGGTGTCGACGTCCCCGTCCGCGCCGTCCGATTCCGTCGTCCCTTCGGCCAGTTGAACGGCGGAACCACCGTCGAGGACCGGGACGCCCTCCGGGTCGCGTTCGATCGTCCGCTGGAACGTCGTCGGCTCGTCGATCCCCGCAGCCCACTCGGTGTCTGAGTCGGCGTCGACCAGCGGCGTCTCGGTGATCCCTAAACCGACCAGCGTTCCCTCGCCAGCGCCGAGCATCGTCTCGACGGCGTCATTGGCGTAGACGACTGTGCCCGCGGCGTCACACGCCAGGATCGCGGCGTCCGTGCTCGCAAGCACCGCCTCGAAAAAGGGTCCGTCGGCGTCGTCGGCCCGCTCTCCGACGGTCTCGTCAGTCCCGCCGTCCGACCGCAGGGCCGCCTCGTCGGACGGATCAGCATCGGTTTCCGCGGGATCGCCACCCGAATTCGATTCCGGGTCCGCGTCCATGTGCTTTCCGTAGGTCGTTCTCGGTATATAAAAACTGTTCGACGGCCGCTCACTCCTGACGTCGGTCCCGGACGAGGTCAGACCTGACCGCGCTTGTACCGCGAACGTCGCAGTATCCGCCGTTCGGCCGCCCTTCTGCCGCCCTTCTGCCTCCGTTTTGCCTCCGTTCAGCCACCGTTCGGCCGTTTTTCGCCGCCCCGGTCGATCGGAGCGATATCGGGCAATGAATCAAGATCCGCTATACACAATCCGGATCTATCGGTGCCAGTTCACGCCTCGCCGGCGGGTGATTCGAGCAGTCGCGTGTCACAGCCGGCACACTCGGTCGCGACGACGTCGAGCGTGCCACAGCACGAGCGGATCGTCTCCGGGCCCGTCGAGAGCGGGGCGTGACAGGCTGGACAGGTCTCGCGTCGCCCGCGAGCCGCGGTGCACACGCGGCCGCGCTGGCGGGCCGGGAGAGCGTCCCAGTTCCCGGCGCGGTCGGCCAGCAGGGCCGCCGCCGCGAGATCAGCCCGGAGCGCCAGCCGCGACTCCCAGGCGCCGACGCGCTCGCCGTCGGCGCGGGCGACGACGCCGCGGCCAATCGACTCGACCGTCGTCTCGTCGGGGAGCGCGAACCGCTCGGCGAGCGCCGCCCCGTCGGCGTCAACGGCGGTCAACGCCTCGTCCCAGTCCGCGCGAAACGGATCCGCGAGCCCTCCGGCCGCCGTGGCGCCGGCCGCCGCGAGGACTTCCTCGGGGTCGAAGTCGGTAGCGGCGGTCGCACCCTCGTCGGACGGAGCCGAGCGGACGCCGCCGTCGGAGGCCGGCCGTGGCGGCCCGGTGACCCCGTGGGGGACGGTTGGCGGCGACCCCTTGCCGAAGAGCGCGAGGGCGCCCACGGGAAAGTATCGCACCAGCACGGGCGTTCCGGGGATGAGATAACCGCGCAGCCAGACCATCACGAGCGCGAGGGCCGCGAGGGAGACGGCGGCGGCGACGCCGGCGGCCGGACGGCCGGCGAGCGTGCTCCAGAGGTAGACCTGCGTACAGCCGAGCGCGGCGATGGAGAGATTCGCGACAGTACAGGGCCAGCAGCGGTCGTCGCCCGTGTACTCGGGCCGGCGCAGGGGCGCGAGCGGGCCGCCGGAACCGGACACGGGTGGCCGTCCACCGGAACTGGACATGAGTGGTGGTCGTCGCCGCGGCGAGTTGAACCTGGCGACGCGGCGCGGAACCGTCGCTCTCCCCGTCCGGGGGATTCAAGCGGGCCTTCCCCCTACCGGGGTGTAATGGGAAACGCAGACCTCCGTGACCTGGCGGCCATCGAGTCGGTCGCGTTCGCGGATCTCTCGGGCTCGGTCGTCGCCGTCGACGCGCACAACTGGCTGTATCGCTACCTCACGACGACGGTCCGGTGGACGAACGACGCGATCTACACGACCCGCGGGGGCGAGGAAGTCGCCAACCTCGTCGGCGTCGTCCAGGGCATCCCGAAGTTCTTCGAGCACGACCTGACCCCGGTGTTCGTCTTCGACGGCGCCGTCGTCGACCTGAAAGACGAGGAGGTCGCCGAGCGCCGCGAGGCACGCGAGAAACGCGAGGCAAAACTCGAGACCGCCCGCGAGGAGGGCGACGAACTCGCCGTCGCCCGCCTGGAATCCCAGACCCAGCGACTCACCGAAACCATCCTCTCGACGACGCGTGAACTGCTGGAACTGCTGGACGTGCCCGTCATCGAGGCGCCGGCTGAGGGTGAGGCCCAGGCCGCGTACATGGCCCGGCAGGGCGACGTGGACTACGTCGGGACCGAGGACTACGACGCGCTCTTGCTGGGTGCGCCGCTGACCCTGCGCCAGATCACGAGTTCGGGCGACCCCGAACTGATGGACTTCGAGGCCACTCTCGAAGAAAACGACATCACCTGGGAGCAACTCGTCGACGCCGCCATCCTGATGGGCACCGACTTCAACGAGGGCATCTCGGGGTACGGCCCGAAGACGGCCGTCGGCGCGGTGCGGGAACACGGCGACCTGTGGGCGGTGTTCGAGGCCGAGAACGTCCACGTCGACGGCGCCGACCGCATCAGGAACCTGTTTCTCGACCCCGCGGTCACCGACGACTACGCGTTCGACACCGCCGTCGACCCCGACGTCGCGGCCGCCCGCGAGTACGTCTGCGACGAGTGGGAAGTCGCGGAGAGCGAAGTCGAACGCGGCTTCGAGCGCATCGAGGAGAGCATGGTCCAGACCGGCCTTGACGAGTGGACCTGAGCGGACGCCGCGGCGGCGACGGTCACGTCAACGAGGTTGCAACGGTCACGTCGACGAGGTTGCAACGGTCACGTCAACGAGGTTGCAACGGTCACGTCGACGAGGCGGTAGTCAGACCACGTCGGCGTCGTCGACGGTGGCGTCCTCGCTGGCGGTCAGTCGGAAGCGATCGACCATTCCGTGGACGTCTTCGCCCATGACGCTGAGGTGTTCGGCGGAGTGTGCCACCTCGTCCATGGCGGTGGCCTGCTCGTCGATGCCGCCGGAGATCTGCTCGACAGAGGCGGCGATCTCCTCCGCGAGGGCGGTGTTGTCCTCGACGATGGCCGAGACCTGCTCGGCGTTTTCGGCCTGCGTCTCGACGGCGCCGGTGATCTCGTTGACGCCCTCGCTGGTGGCGTCGACGCGGTCGCGGATCTCGTGGAGGCGGCCACCAACGCGTTCGACGGCGTCGGCCCCCTCGTCGACCTGATCGTTGGCGTCGCTGATGCTCTCGACGAGGTCTTCGGTCTGGCTCTGGACCTGTTCGATGATCCCGGTGATCTCCTCCGCGGAGTCCTGTGACTGCTCGGCAAGGCTCTTGACCTCCTCGGCGACGACGGCGAAGCCCTCGCCGGCATCGCCCGCACGCGCGGCCTCAATGTTGGCGTTCAGCGCGAGCATGTTCGTCTGGTCGGCGATGTCGGCGATCATCTCGACTATCTCGCCGACTTCCTCCATCGAGTCCTCTAGCGAGTCGATGCGGGCGGCCACGTCGCCGGTCGCGTCGGTGGCGTCGCGGATCTCCGAGACGGCGAGGTCGACATCGTCGACGCCGTCATCGGCCAGCGTGGCGGCCTCGGCCGACCGGGCGTCGATCTCCTGGATGGTCGCGGTGATCTCCTCGATCGACGCCGAGAGGTCGTCGACGGTGGCGTTGGCCCGTTCGGTACGCTCGGCCAGATCCTCCGCGCCGTCGGCGAGTTCGCCGCTGGAGGCGTCGATCTCCTCGATCGAACTGGTGACTTCCTCGGCGGCCGCCGACAGTTGGTCGCTCGTGGTCGCCAGGTCGTCGGACTGGTCAGTCAGCGCCTCGACGACCTGGCGGATGTTGTACACCGCCCGCCCCAGGTCCGAGTTCATCTTCTCGAACTCGTCGTGGACGGTCTCGACCGCCTCGAAGTCGGCGTCGGGTTCGGGGACCGACGGGTCGACCGTCAGGTCGCCCCCGGCAAGCCGGTCGATCTTGTCGCGCAGGTCGTCGAGGACCGTCTCCTGGTAGCCTTCGAGAACTTCCTTCCGGCGGCGCTGGCGGCGGCGCTCGGTGATGTCGTCGTAGACGGCCATCGCCCCGACGCGGTCGCCGTCGTCGTCAGTCAGCAGCGTGACCGTCCGACTCACCGGCGTCTCCGTGCCGGCGATCTCCAGGACCGCCTCGTCGTCCTGCACGTCCTCGCCCCGCTCGAGCGCCCCCGAGACCACGTCCGCCACATCCGAGTCCCACAGGTCGTGGGGATGGGTCCCGACAGCCGCGACTCTCGTCGTCTCGAACAGCGTCTCGGCCTGGCTGTTGATGTGCGTAATCACCCCGTCGGCGTCGACGACGACGGTCGGCTCCGTCAGCCCGTCGAGAATGCTCTCGACGAGCGCCGCCGCGTTCATGTCGTCGTCCTCGACGCTGTCCGTCTCCGCTCCAGTGTGCGTACCAGGTGACTCGACGCCGTCACCGGGCGACTCCCGTGACTGGTCCGACCCCGACTGCACACTGGATGCGAGTAGCGACCACATGCTTTCGTGTTCCTCATAGTCCCTAATGAGACTCGCTCCTAACTCGATTGGCCGGTTCGACCCTCTTCCCTATATCTATAGGCCCCACCAGAATAGATCGTTATCAGCAGTGAAAATGCGACACTCGGGCTGGAATCCCACGAATTAGCCGGTAACGATTGTTCGATAATCCCCCCAAATATCAAATATTATGTCATCCAAAGGGGCGGGTCGCGAGAGACACTCGGGTGGCTCGGACTGGGGGTCGCTCCGGGCCAACCAGGGGTCGCTCCGGGCCAACCAGGGGTCGCCGGGTCGACGGGGAGCGTCACTCCTCGTCGAGGAGGTCGGCGAGGAGTTTGGCTTCGGCGTGGCGGAGGTGTTCGACGAAGGTCGGCTGGGCGACGCCGAGGTCGGCCGCGACTTCCTCGCCGGAACTCTCCCGGGGCCACTCGAAGAAGCCGGCGTGGTAGGCGGCGCGGACGGCGTCGCGCTGGCGTTCGGTGAGGGTCGCGAGCGGCCCGTCGTCGTCTGGGTCGCGCTCGGTCCGTATTCGCTTGGCCAGGACTGTCGTCTCGTCGGCGTCGGTCCCCAGCGCCGAGAGGAACGCTCGCCGGTCGACGGCGGCCGGGAGGGCGGCAACGAGGCGCGCTTCGTCGCTCCCGACGGTCAGGTCCACCAGGCGGCCGTCGAACTCGCGGACGGTGTCGGCGACTGTCCGCTCGTCGACGGTCACCTCGATGGTGACGCGGTCGCTGTCCGTCGAGAGCACCCGCCCGGACCGGACGCCGGTTACCGCGTCCAGAGCGTCCTCGACTACCGCCGAGTCGGCCGCCGTCTCGGCGTAGAGCAGACACTGCCCCTCGCTGCGCGGGACGACACTCGTCACCGCCAATTGCTCGCCGAGGGCCTCAGTCAGCGCGAACAGGCTACCCGTCCCACCAGCGACCGTGACGGTTAGTTCGACCACGTCGCCCGTCGCTCGCGCCTGCCGGCGTTCGACTCTGCCGATAGCGTCGGCTGCCATGTCGGCCAGTTCGGTCAGTACCGACCGCGTCTCCTCGCCGAGTGCGTCCGACTGATTGGCGTAGACGCCCAACACGCCGTGGGGGACGCGAGCGTCGACCAGCGGGAACGCCGCCGCCGCGCGGAAGTCCCGCGTCAGCGCCGCTTGCCGCCAGCCGGCGGTCCGGAAGTCGTCGGTCAGTCGCTCGATGACGACCGGATCCCGGCTCCGCGTCGCCGCGACGACTGGCTCCTCGGTCCCCGTCGGGCGGTCGCCGTTCCCCTCCGGACCGCTGTCGCTTCCGAGTTCGTCGCGCACAGTGTCGAGATACCCTCGCTCGGTCCCGGCCCAGGTCCGGACGACGACACTCCCGTCGGCGGTCCGCTCGCCGATCCACGCCAGCGCGACGGACTCGATGTCGGCCAGACGTTCACAGACAAGCGACTCGATGGCCTCGCGGTCATCCGCGCCGACCAGCGCGTGCCCGATCCGGCGGACGCGCTCGTTGACCTCGTTGAGTCGGCGCAACGCCGCGTGCTGGCGCTCCAGGCGCTCGTCGCGGGCCGCGAGTTCGCGCTGGCGGGCGACGTTGTCCAGCGACGCTTCCGCGTTGGCCGCCAGGAGATCCGCGAGTTCGACCGTCCGCTCGTCGAACGCGCCGGTCTCCGTCGTCCCCGCGAGGACGACGCCGTGTTCGCCGACCGGGACGAGCAGCTCTGACCGGACCGCTGTGTCGGGGTTGTACACCTCGTCGGCCTCGCGAACGTCGTCGAAGACCGCGAGCTTTCCCCCCATGAACACCTGCCAGGCGACTCCTTCACCCGGCCCGATCGTCGGAGGGTCGCCGACGACCGCCTCGGCCCCCGGGCCCTGTGCGACCGGTCGAAGGACGTTGTCGTCCGCGTCGAAGAGGTAGGCGCCGGAGACCTCGATGTCCAGCACGTCTTCCATCGTCGTCACGACCGTCTCGCACACCTCCGCCTCGCTCTCGGCGCGCAGCAACTCCCGGGTCGTGTCGTGTAGCGCCGTCAGCGTCGCCTCGTGTTCGCGGTAGGCGGAGACGTCCCGACCGGCGCCCGCGAACCCGATCACCTCGCCGTCGCTGTCGGTGATCGGTGACCCCCGGAACTGGTAGGGGATCCGCTCGCCGTCGGCGGTCAGGAACGTCGCCTCGACCGTCTCCGTGTCGCCGGTCTCGACTTCCTGTATCGAGGCCGCGACCCGCGAGCGGTCCGTCTCGGCGATGAACTCTAGGGGCCCCATCGTCGCTATCTCCTCGGTGTCGTAGCCCGATACGTCCTCCAGACGGTCGTTCCACTGGACGATCTGGCCGTTGCTCGTGAACGCGTAGAGCACGTCCGGAACCGTGTCGAACAGCGTCTCATTGAACAGTTGCGCGTGGTCGGTTTCCCGCCGGTCACGGGTGGCTTCGATCTCCGCGCCGACCACCTGCGCGACGAGCGCGACCAGCGCCCGGTCGGCCTCGTCGGCCACGTCGTCGTCCGGGCCGCTGTCGCCTGTTCGTCCGCGCGGGGTGGCCGCCGACCGGCTGTCTCGCTCCGGATCGCCGCGGTTCGTGAGAAAACAGACGAGGCCGTAGGGTTCGCCGTCGACTGTGACCTGACAGCCGACGTAATCTTCGTCCGCGATCCGCGCTCGACCGGCCGCATTCGCGCCGTCGACCTGTGCGACCGCGAGCACGCCGTCGGTGTGCAGTGTCGTCTCGACGAGGCGCTCCGGGATCGGCGGCGCCGTCCCCGGTTCCGGTGCGTGTTCGCCCCTCGCTGCGACGACACGGGGGGTGCCGTCGTCGACCCGGACGACAACGCCACACGCCCGACCCAGCGCCGAGCGCCCGCGTTCGAGGGCGTCCTCGAGGGCGTTCTGTCGCGGGTCGGCCGCGCCGCTCGCCGACTCTCCGGCGTCTGTCCCACCTCTCGAATCTCGCCTCTCCATCGTCATGTCGATGCCTCGTGTCGCTCCCGTCGACGCGCTTCGTCTGCTGCTGTCGGTCCAGTAGGAATTGCGGTATATAAACGGCCGCCCCCCGGTATCAGTTCAAAAAACACTACTCTTCGAGTGTGAAATTTACTCGCCTGTATGGGCGCCGTCACGCTCGTGTGAGTCGACGCGTACGTGACCGTGCCCCCAGTCCACGCACGCGCAACCGGTCGGTCCGCACACGCGACGCCAGTGGTCGCGCTTGCGCCGCCGGTTCGGTCGGCGCGCTCGTACATCGGTTGCTTTTACGCCCCGGCGAACGAACCGGCGCGTATGACGGACGACGAGTTCCGCACGGAGCAGGACAGCCTCGGCGAGATGCAGGTCCCGGCCGACGCCTACTGGGGCGCCCAGACCCAGCGTGCCGTCGAGAACTTCCCGATCAGCGACGCGACTTTCGGGCGCCGCTTCGTCCGGGCGCTCGGCGTCGTCAAGAAAGCCGCCGCGCGGGCCAACCGCGAGCTGGGCCACCTCGACGAGGACACCGCCGGCCACGTCATCGCCGCCGCCGACGAGGTCATCGAGGGCGAACACGACGACCAGTTCCCCGTCGACGTCTTCCAGACCGGCTCCGGCACGTCCTCGAACATGAACGCGAACGAAGTCATCGCCAACCGCGCGACCGAACTCGCCGGCGGCGAGGTCGGCACCCGCGAGATCCACCCCAACGACCACGTCAACTTCGGGCAGTCCTCGAACGACGTGATCCCGACGGCGATGCACGTCGCCGCCCTCGAAGCCGTCGAGAAGGACTTCGTCCCCGCGCTGGAGACGCTCGCGGACGCGCTCGAAGCCAAAGAAGACGAGTTCGACGACGTGGTCAAGACCGGCCGCACGCACCTCCAGGACGCCACGCCGATCACGCTCGGCCAGGAGTTCTCGGGCTACCGGATGCAGGTCGAGAAGGGGATCACCCGCGCCGAGAACACCCGCCAGCACCTGCGCGAGCTCGCGCTCGGCGGCACCGCCGTCGGGACCGGCCTGAACACCGACCCCGCGTTCCCCGAACTCGCCGCCGACTACATCAGCGAGGAGACCGACCTGTCCTTCCGCGAGGCCGACAACCACTTCGAGGCCCAGGCCGCCCACGACGCGATGGGCGAGGCCCACGGCGCCCTGCGCACCGTCGCCGGCAGTCTCAACAAGATCGCAAACGACCTGCGCCTGCTCGCGTCGGGCCCGCGCAACGGCCTCGGCGAGATCGACCAGCCCGAAAATCAGCCCGGCTCCTCGATCATGCCCGGCAAGATCAACCCGGTCGTCGCCGAAGCCGTAAACCAGGTCCACAAGCAGGTCGTCGGCAACGACGCCGCCATCGCCGCCGGCGCGGCGGAGGGCCAGATCGACCTCAATCTCTACAAGCCCGTCCTCGCCCACAACTTCCTGCAGTCGACGCAGTTGCTCGCCAACGGGAGCGAGGTGTTCGCCGAGAAGTTCGTCGCGAAACTCGAGGCCGACCGCGAGCACTGCCGCGAGCGCGTCGAGCAGTCGATGGCGCTGGCCACCGCCTTGAACCCCGCCATCGGCTACGACAAGGCCAGCAAGGTCGCCAAGCAGGCCCTAGCCGAGGGCAAGACCGTCAAGGAGGTCGTCGTCGACGAGGGCTACCTCTCCGCCGAGGAGGCCGAGGAGGTCCTCGACCCCGCGCGGATGACCGAACGCGGGATCCTCGGCGACGACTGAGACCGTCGGTCCCACGAGAAACCGTCCGAGGCTACCTCAGACCAGTACCTCCACCTCGTACCCTTCCTCCCGGAGCGCCGCGAGCAGGTCCTCGGCGTGATCCGACCCTCGTGTCTCCAGGTCCAGTTCGACTTCGGCGTCGTTCATCGCCAGGTCCCGCGAGGTGCGGTCGTGCTCGATGGCGTAGATGTTCGCGCGCTGGTCGCTGATGACCTCGACGAGGCGTTCGAGTTCGCCGGGGCGGTCCTTGAGCACGGTCTTGAGTCGCAGGTAGCGGCCGGTCTCGACGAGGCCGCGCATGATCACCGTGGTCAGGACGTTCATGTCGATGTTGCCGCCGCAGAGACAGGGGACGATGGTCTCGTCGTCGGCGACGTCGAACCGCTCTTCGATCAGGGCGGCCAGCGGGACCGCGCCGGCGCCCTCGACGAGGGTCTTGCCGCGTTCGAGGAGCGTTGTCAGCGCGACGGCGATTTCGGCGTCGGAGACGGTGACGACTTCGTCGACGCGCTCGCGGATGATATCGAAGGTCCGCTCGCCGACGGAGCGGGTGGCGATGCCGTCGGCGATGGTCTCGACGCTATCGCGGGTGACGCGCTCGCCCTTCTCGAGGGACTGGGCGACGCTGGCGGCGCCCTCGGCCTGGACGCCGACGACGCGCACGTCGGGCTTTTTGGCCTTGACTGCGGTGGCGATGCCGCTGATGAGCCCGCCGCCGCCGATGGGGACGACGAGCGTCTCCACGCCGGGCAGGTCCTCGAGGACTTCGAGGCCGATGGTGCCCTGGCCGGCCATCACGTAGTCGTCGTCGAAGGCGTGGACGTAGGTGCGGCCCTCGGCGCGTTCGATCTCGTGGGCCTTCTCGGCGGCCTCGTCGTAGTCGGCGCCGTGGAGGACGACCCGCCCGCCGTAGCTCCGGGTGGCCTCGACCTTCGAGACGGGGGCGTGTGCGGGCATCACGATGGTCGCGTCGACGCCGATGCGGGTGGCCGCGAGGGCGACCCCCTGGGCGTGGTTCCCCGCTGAAGCGGTGACGACGCCCGCGTCCTGTTCGGCCTCGGAGAGCGTGGCGATGCGGTTGGTGGCGCCGCGGATCTTGAACGACCCCGTCCGCTGGAAGGTTTCGAGTTTCAGGTGCACGTCGGCCCCGGTCATCGCCGAGAAGGTGTGCGAGTAATCGAGAGGCGTGTGCCGGGAGGTCTCGGCCACCCGCTCGCGGGCCGCGAGGACGTCGTCGAGATCGAGCATACCGGAAGTTGCGCCGCTCGCGAGTTAGATGTACGGGAAAACCGGGGAGCGTGTGACAGCAGTACCTGTGGCCCGCTTGCACTTCAACCCGAGCCATCCGGAGTGAAAGTGAAAATCAGCCGTACAAGAGCAATACCCCTGCGGTAGCTATTCGATACCCCACGCGTCGTGGGCTGCGGTCACATCCGTGTCGATGTCGCCCTCGTACCCGTCGAACTCGGAAAACGTCCGCCGTCGCTGGTGGATCACTTCGACACGGATCGCTCCGTCGTCACCAACCGTCCACTGGAGCCGGTCACCCTCCTCGATATCGAACTCCTGTCGGATCCGGGCCGGGATGGTGGCTCGGTCCCCTGAAACCGTACTTCTGGTATCGACGCGGTCGCTGTCCATGCTCTCAGATCCGGCGTTTCCGCATAAAAATCCGGTTCCGGCACGTGTTCGATAATGGAGCGAGCGGGGGTCGCCCCGCGGTCGGTAGCTTCAATCCCCGAAGTTCCCAACGCGAGAGTATGGACGCGAGCGTCCGGGAGCGCGGGCTGGCGGTCTGGCGGCGGGTGCTGGCCCTGTCGTGGCCGGTGATGGTCCAGCACGTCTTCCGGACGCTCATGCGGACGACGGACATCCTCGTCACCGGCTTCTTTTCGCCGGCCGCAGTCGCCGCTGTCGGCCTCGCGGACCTGTACGCTCGCCTGCCGCTCCAGATAGGGCTCGGCTTCGGAGTCGGCGCCATCGCCCTCTCCAGCCAGGACACCGCGGGCGAGGCCGTGGCGAACAGAGACGAGGCGGTCACGCAGGCGTTCGTGTTCGGGGCCGTTACCGGGATCCCGTTCGCCGTGTTTGGACTGCTGTTCGGCGAACAGGCCATCGCCCTGCTGGGCGCGCCGGAGGACGTCGCACAGATGGGAGGGACGTACCTGACGATTATCCTCCTGAGTGCGCCCGCCCGCCACGTCGCACTGATCGGCGCGCGCGCTCTCCAGGGAACTGGAAACACCAAGACGCCAATGTACATCGACGTCGTCTCCTCGCTGTTGAACATCGTCGGGTCGGTCGTCCTCGGACTGGGACTGTTCGGGTTCCCGCAGCTAGGTATCGTCGGCGTGGGGGCCGCGACGGCGGTCGGAAACTCAGTGACCGCCCTCGCGCTAACCGGCGCAGTGGCGAGTTCGCGGACGGTGGTTTCGTTTCGGTTCCCGAGCGATATCGTCATCGCCAAGCAGTTGCTCGCGGTGAGCGTGCCGAAAGTCGTCGAGGGGTTCGTTTCGACGGCCGCGGAGTTCCCGTTCAACGCCCTCCTGCTCGGGTTCGGTACCGAGTTCAACGCCGCGTACCAGATCGGTCGGCGGGCCTCTCAGCAGGTGACGAGTCCGCTCGCCCGCGGCTACTACACCGCTTCGAGCATTCTCGTCGGCCAGAGCCTCGGCCGTGACGACGCCGACGGTGCGCGGTTCCAGGGCTGGGCGACCGCTGCGCTCGCGCTCGTCACTGTCGGCGGTGTCGGCATCGCGCTCGTAATCGGCGCGGGCGAGTTCGCGACCCTGTTTACCGACGACGCTACCACCATGAGATACGCCACCGGGTTCACCCGAGCGTTCGGTCTTGCGGCGCCAGCACTCGCGGTCTACCTCGTGTTCGCCGGCGCACTGCAGGGTGGTAGCGACTCCAGAACGCCGTTTCTCGCCCGAACGACCGGGCTATTCGGGTTCCTGTTGGGCTTTTCGTACCTGGCCAGTGTCGTGCTCGGTTGGGGCGTCGTCGGCGTCTATGCCGGAGTCGCACTCCAGTGGGTCTGGGCGCTGGTCGTCGTCGCGTGGGGGTTCGCTCGCGGCGACTGGGCGAGCAAGGCCGCAGAGATGATGGACGCCCGCGGCAGTGGCGAGAGCGGCGACACCGAAGTGTCCTCGGAGCCGACCGACTGACCGGTCCGCAACGACGAGCTGGACCACCGACACGGGCCACGACGGACCCGAACACGACCGGTTAATAGCCGCCTGCCCCAATCGTGCGTATGGAACTCGTTTCGGTCGCCGCGCTCGCCGAGAACCGCGTCATCGGGAGCGGAGACGCGGTGCCGTGGGACCTCCCCGAGGACAAAAAGCAGTACCGCGCGCTCGTCGCCGACGAGCCCGTCATCTTCGGCCGCAGAACCTTCGAGATGTTTGAGGACCTCCCCGGCACGGCACAGATCGTTCTCAGCCGAACCGAACGTGAGTTCGATGTCGAGACGGCCCACCACGCCGCCGACGTGGCAGAGGCCATCGAGATAGCGGCGTCGCTGGGCGCCGAACGGGCCTACGTCCTCGGCGGCGGCGGCATCTACGACCTGTTTCAGCCCCACCTCGACCGGATGGTTCTGACCCGCGTCCCCGGCGAGTACGAGGGCGATGCGTTCTACCCGGCGTTCGACGAGGATGACTGGGCGCTGGTCGACACCGAGAGCTACGAGAACTTCACCGTCGAGACGTGGGAACGGCGGGGCTGAATCGAGTCTCGGAACAAGAGCCGAGGATTCTCGTCCACGACCGTGGGCAATTACCGGGGTAATTGTTATCCGGGTGGGTCCGGTAGTTACGTACATGGCTGCTGAAGACGAGACGACGGTCAACCGGAGCTATGCGGTCACGATCCCGGCGGCCGTCCGCGAGGATCTGGACCTCGAACCCGGTGATCGGCTGCGGTGGTCGGTTGACAAGGACGGTCGACTCGTCGCCGAGATCGTCCGTGAGCACTACGACGCGGCCACGGATCTCGAACCGCTCGACATGGGCGACACCGACGCCGTCGAGATGACCGAGAGCTACGAGTGGGTTCTCGCATAGAGACACAGCGCCTCTGCACGCGTAAAACGATCAAAACCGCCGAAATAGCCATGTCACGGCATCCGCGCGCCTACGGCGCGCGGTTCACGCGAGCGCTCCGCGCTCGCGCCTTTTTTTGGTCCAGCTTTTTTGTCGTCGGGTGCCCGCAGGCCGCGAAGCGGCCGAGGACACCCGACGACGAAAAAAGGTGGTCTAGTAACTGTCCACGTCGGTCCCGACCGAACAGACGTACTCGCCGGTGGCGACCTGGGGAAGCCGGCGGGCGCGCCAGAACACGCCGCTGGAGTCGGCGGTGACCTCGGCTTCGACCGAACCGAAGGGGTCGGTGATCTCGAAGAGCGTCTCGCCCGCGGAGACCCGCTCGCCGAGGTCGGGCTGGACATCGACGAGGCCGCCGGTGGGAGCGCCGTACTGTTCGAAGCCGCTGGCGCGGGTCTGCGGGCTCACGTCGGCGTCGCCCTCGAGGAAGCCGTAGTACCGGAGGACGTTGAACACGCCCTCGACGCCGACCTGGATGGACTCGGCGTCCCAGCCCACGCATCCCCCAAGTTCGGGGTCGATGGTGGGAACACCGTCGTCGGGAGCCGCGCGGGCCAGTTGGCCGTCGGGGCCTTTCTGGTCGAGGACGTGGCCACAGCCAAAGACCTTCGCGAGTTCGAGACAGGCGTCGTGGAGGCGGTGGCGCTTGCCACAGCGGACGCGACACTCCTCGATCATCCGCGAGGTCGACCCCTGGTGCAGGTCGAGGATCAGGTCCGCGCGGGTCGCCGCTTCGAAAGTGGCGGCGGCGATGCGCTCGGTGGAGGTGCCCGACTCGTCGCCGGGGTAGGCGCGGTTCATCTTCGTGTCGTCGACGGGATTGCGGTGTTCGGCCACCTGGAAGGCGTGATAGTTGACGATCCCGACGACGAGAACCGTGCCGGCGATCTCGGCCGGGTCCAGTCGCGGGACGACCCGCTGGACCACGCCCAGCCCGTTGAGTTCGTCGCCGTCGCTGACGGCCTGCACGTAGAGCGTCTGGCCGTCGGCGGCGCCATTTATCACGGCAACCGGGAGGCCGACCTCGGTACCGTCGCGTGTCTGGCCGACGTACAGTCGGCCGGTGTCGGCCTCGCCGGGCGCCGCCTCTGCCGTCCCCAGCGTCGTCATTACCCCTACTGCGGGACTGCCCCGTCTTTAGCGGTTCGATATGTCGCGTCCGACGCCCCTCGCTCGGCCACGCTCGTCGCCGCCGCATCCGATCGACGCGACTTTGGCCCTCGTCCCCGTAGCCCGAACATGGTCGACGGTCGGCCGTCCGACGAGGACCATCTCGAAAGCGGGCCCGACGAGGACCACCTCGGACGCACACCCGACGAACGCCACCTCGAAAACGGGCCCGACGAACGCCATCTCGAAAGCGGGCCCGGCGATGAACGAAGCGGAAAGGTCGTCTTCATGGAAGCGTTGCGGGTCAAGCGCAACGCGAAGTGGGGCGTCGCCGCCGGGATTGCCTTCGCCGCGCTCGTGTTCGTCTCGTTCCCGGGCGCGTACTCGCCGTCGCGCTCGATGGCCTGGTACCTCGCGCTCGCGTTTGTCCTCATGCTCTCGATGGCCGGACTGGTCGCTTTCTTCCTGACGCTCGGGCGCGCGGTCCGCCTCTCACGGGACCTCTAGGCGGTTCGCGGAACCTCTGGGCGGTTCGCCGAATCTCCGAGCGGTGCGCGAGACGCCGGGTGGTGTGCGAGACGCCGGGCGCCTCGCCCGGCAGAACTGTCAGACGCGTTCGACACGCGGCCGAAACAGTTCGGTTCGACCGGCGACGGCTGTACGTTCGGATGGAAAGACGTTCCGTTATTGGGTACACGTTCACAGACGAACGGTAACCCTTTTGACCGGGCCAAAACTATCGTGATGGTATGACTGACGAGCTTCAGAAAGGGCTCGAGGGCGTGCTGGTCGCCGAGTCGGGACTCAGCAAGATCGACGGCGACGAGGGCGAACTCGTCTACCGCGGGTACACCATCGAAGACCTCGCGCGCGGCGCGAGCTTCGAGGAGGTCATCTACCTCCTCTGGCACGGCCACCTCCCGGACGGCGAGGAACTGGCGGCCTTCGAGGAGTCGATGGTCGCCGAACGCGCCGTCGACGAGGATGTCCTCGCCGCGGTGGCGGATCTGGCCGAGGCCGACGAGAACCCGATGGCCGCGCTCCGGACCGCGGTGTCGATGCTCTCGGCCTACGACGCCGACGCCGACGCCCCCGCCACGGACACCGAGGCCGCGCTCCGCAAGGGTCGGCGCATCACGGCCAAGATCCCGACCGTCCTCGCCGCGTTCGCCCGCCTGCGCGAGGGCAACGACCCCGTCGCCCCCCGCGATGACCTGGGTCACGCCGCGAACTTCCTCTACATGCTCAACGACGAGGAACCCGACGAGGTCCTCGCGGAGACGTTCGACATGGCCCTGGTGCTCCACGCCGACCACGGGATCAACGCCTCGACGTTCTCGGCGATGGTCACCGCCTCCACGATGTCGGACCTGCACAGCGCGGTCACTTCCGCCATCGGGACGCTGAAGGGGCCGCTCCACGGCGGCGCCAACCAGGACGTCATGGAGATGCTCAAAGAGGTCGACGGGAGCGACCGCGACCCCGTCGGCTGGGTCGAGAACGCCTTAGACGAGGGGCGACGCATCTCCGGGTTCGGCCACCGCGTCTACAACGTCAAGGACCCCCGCGCGAAGATCCTCGGCGAGCGCTCGAAGGAACTCGGCGAGGCCGCTGGCGACCTGCGCTGGTACGAGTACTCCACGGAAATCGAGGAGTTCATGGCCGACGAGAAGGGCCTGGCCCCCAACGTCGACTTCTACTCCGCGTCGACCTACTACCAGATGGGCATCCCGATCGACATCTACACCCCCATCTTCGCCATGTCCCGGGCCAGCGGCTGGATCGCTCACGCGGTCGAGTACGTCGAGGACAATCGCCTGATCCGCCCGCGTGCCCGGTACACCGGTCCCGAGGACCTGGAGTTCGTCGGCGCCGACGAGCGGTAGCGCGACGGTCGCGGCCGCGAACAGTCGTGATTTTGCGGTTTTTCTGCGGGTCTCAGGGGACTCCTCGCCGGTCAGGGGATCGGGAGGAATCGGAAGACGAGATACGATGCGAGCGCGGACACCGAGGGGGTGAGGATCCAGAGGACGACGACCCGGCCGGTCGCCTGCGGGTCGAACAGGTCGGCGGCCGTCGATTCGTCCGGGTCTTTCTCGCCGATCTTCGGGACATCCGCCGGCGCCGGCGGGCGCTGCGAGGTCGCCGGCTCGACCTCGAAATCGGATTTCGTCTCGTCGGCACCCCCGCCGTCGGGCGCGTCCTCGGCGATGGCGCTCCCGTCCCCCCGGTCGGAGACAGCGCTCCCGTCACCCCGGTCGGGGCCGCTGACGGCCATGTCCGCGGCGTCGGCCAGTCGCGTCGTCCGCGTGGCCCGACCCCAGCCGAGGCCGACGATACACATCGTCGCCGAGACGGCCAGGCTGGCGGGAATCCCGATCTGCGAGAGGCCGGTAATGATGCTCGCGCTGACGACTTCGACGACGAGCGCCGCGAGGATCGGCAGTTCGGTCAGGTCGTTGCCGACGGTGTCGAGAGTCCGGCGAGCGATGGTAAACGCGCCCAGCCCGATGGCGCCGGCAGCGAGGAAGACGCCGGGGTAGAGCCCGATCTCGCCGCTACCGACCAGCGGCGCGACGGCGTTGGCGACGTTCGACGCGCCCGCCGAGAACGCCATGTAACAGCCGATCACGACGACGAGAACGCCCCCGACGCGTTCGCGGCGAGAGGGGTCGGGACCCGGCGTCTCCAGCGCGAACCGCGCCTCCAGGTGGGGGTAGAGATATCGGCCGATGACGGCACAGACCCAGAACGCGAGGACGGGCGCGACCAGCCACCAGGTGACGATCTCGCCCATGACGCCCCAGTCTATCGTGTCGGTCGCGACGCCCAGCCCCGCGATGGCGCCGACGGCCGTCATCGAGGTCGAGGCGGGCACGCCAAAGAGGTTCGAGACGAGCAGGGCGAGCCCGACGAAAAACAGGACGGCGACGCTGGCCGCGAGCGTGAACTGGCTCCGGGGAACGATATCGCCGCCCATCGTCTCGACGACGTTCGTCCCGACGGTTGCCCCGCCCAGCAGGGCGAAAACGGTCATCAGGGCCGCCGCCGTCGTCTTCGAGACCGTCTCGCTCCCCACCGCCGGGCCGAAGGCGACGCCCGTCGAGGATCCCCCGATGTTGAATCCGACGAACACCGCGACCGCGACCCCGACGGCGAGCAACACCGCGACCATGGCCGATGGCTCGGTCGACGCCGAGTAAAGACTGACGCCTTCGCCGTTTCCCGGGCCGTACAGCGATCCGTGTGGGAGTGATCGGTGTCTCGTTTTACTGAACAACTGCGGTGGCGCGCGCCGTCGAGTGTGCCGAACGACAGTGAGGCCACGAGACGGCGTCGCGCGAGGGATGAGCGAACGAACGGAGTGAGTGAGCGAATCGGTTGGGGAGGCGTGTGGCCGTCCGCAGTGCTGTGCGGTGCGGTGCGACCCTGGTGGATTGAAAGGGCGAGGGCCGGTCGCGCCGGTGGGAAGTCGCTACGTCGGCCCTATCCGAACGAAGTGAGGATATCCGACGTAGCGACCGCGAGCGGACCGAGGGCTTTCCATACTCACTGACCGAATCGTTCTCCCGAACCGAGTTTCTTCCACGAACACGCCTCACGAAACCATCGATACCCCCACGTACTGTACCGAACACTGCCGGGGAGACTGCTCACCGTCCACCAGGTTCGCAGATCACTCACATCCGGATCGACACGCTCGTGCGAACGCCCGGATCAGCCCGCTCGTGCGAACGTCCGGATCGACACGCTTTCCCGCCGCCTTTGCCCACGTCCGGATATGTTTCCGGAGTTCGAGGTCGTGCCCGCGGTCGACGTTCAGGACGGGCAGGTCGTCCAGCTAGTCGGCGGCGAGCGCGACACGGGGAAACGCTACGGCGACCCCATCGAGGCGGCCGAGCGCTGGGTCGACGCGGGCGCGCGGACGCTCCACCTCGTCGACCTCGACGGCGCCTTTGAGGGCGAACGCGCGAACGCCGACGCCATCGCGGCGGTCGTCGACGCCGTCGACGTCGACGTACAACTCGGCGGCGGCATCCGCACCGTCGACGACGCCACCGCGTTGCTGGAAGCCGGCGTCGACCGCGTGATCCTCGGGACCGCCGCCGTCGAGAACCCCGATATCGTCGCCCGGATCGCCGAGGACTATCCCGAGAGCGTCGTCGTGAGTCTCGACGCGAAAGACGGGGAAGTCGTCGTCTCGGGGTGGACCGAGGGGACGGGCATCGACCCCGCCGAGGCCGCCGGCCGCTACGCGGATCTTGGCGCCGCGGGCATCCTCTTTACCGACGTCGACGTCGAGGGCCGACTCGAGGGCGTCCGGGCCGAGCAGGTCCGGCGACTGGTCGACAGCGTCGACGTGCCCGTCATCGCGAGCGGCGGCGTCGCGACGCTCGACGACGTGCGCGCGCTCCGCGACGCGGGCGCCAGCGCCGTCGTCGTCGGGACCGCGCTCTACGAGGGGGCGTTCACGCTCGCGGAAGCGATGGACGCTGCCTAGAGACGTGCGCGAGAGAGAAGCGCCGCGGTACTACGCGCCAAAGCGCTGGAGAGACGTACCGCGAGCGAAGCGCTGGAGAGACGTACCGCGAGCGAAGCGCTCAGGGTGGTCGAGGGCATCGCCCGAACCGAGAAGCCGTGACCGAAGAGACCGTGGCGAGTGACGACCCGGCCGGAGAGACCAGCGAGAGTGGGGGAAGCGACGCCAGCGCCGCCACATCCGGGACTGCTCCCGACAGCGACGCGTCCGGGACTGCTCCCGACAGCGACGCGTCCGGGACTGCTCCCGACAGCGACGCGTCCGGGACTGCTCCCGACAGCGACGCATCCGGGACACCCCCCGACAACCGTCGGCTGTGGACGATCGCTATCTTCCTCTCGGTGGCGACGACGGGCGCGATGTTGCAGGCCCGTGGCGCGGTCCTGCCGACGATTTCGGCCGATTTCGGGCCGCCAGCGTGGCAACTCGGACTGGTCGCGCCGGCGGGGACCGTCGGCTATCTCACGGTGATGCTCGTCGTCGGCGGGGGTGCGGGTCACCTCCCGGCCCGACGGTTCATCATCGTCGGCCTCCTCGGGAGCGCCGTCGCGTTGCTGGCGATGGGGCTGGCGCCGACCTTCCTCGTCTTCCTCGGCGCTATCGTCGTCCGGGGGACGATGACCGGGTTCGTCCGCGCGCTCGACCGGCCCGTATTGAGCCACTTCTACCCCGACGAGCGCGGGCGGATGTACAACCGCTACGACATGGCGTGGGCGATCGGCGCCGCGTCGGGGCCGGTCGCCGTCGCCGCCGCTATCGCGCTGGGCTCCTGGCGGCTGGTCTACGTCGGCCTCGCCGCGGTTGTCGTCTTCGCGGCCGCGCTGTTCGTCCGACTCGAGGCGCCGACGGTCACCGGCCACGAGGAGCCGCTGACCCGCGAACGCGCCGCGGACCTGCTCCGGCGCCCGGAGATCGTCGCGATGCTCGCCGCCCTCTTTTTCGTCACCGGCGTCGAGGGCGGGCTGTTCACGTGGCTCCCCTACTACGCGGCCGAAGAGCTCCCGGACGGGATCGCCGAGGTGACGCTGACGGTGATGCTCGTCGCGTACGTTCCCGGCCGCTTTGCCTGCGGTGCGCTCGCCGAGCGGGTGGGGTATCTCCCCCTGCTCGTGGGGCTGGTCGGCGCGCTCGTCCCGGCGTTCGCGGTGACGTTCGTCCTCGCGGAGGGGTACGCCGTGCTCGCCGGCGTCGCCGTCATCGGCCTGCTCATCTCGGGGATCTTCCCGACGATGATGGCCTACGCGACCGACGCGGTCCCCGAGCACAGCGGCCCGGTCAACGCGCTGGCGTCGGGAATGGGGTCGTTCGGCGTCGGATCCGTCCCGGCGGTGATGGGCGTCGTCGTCGGCTCCTCGAACGCCGCGACGGCGATGCAACTGCTGATCGCGCCGCTGGTTCTGGCGCTCGCCGTGGTTGTCCTCGCCAGTCTCGCCGACCGTCGGCGCGGCCCCGATACGGCGTGAACGAACGCAATCGCCAAATAGGCGGGCGCGCTGGGTTGGGGTATGACAGCGCGGACGGCGGCCGTCACGAGAGAGACCGCCGAGACCGAAATCGAGGTCACACTCGACCTCGACGGCGACGGCGACGCCACCGTCGAGACGGGGATCGGCTTTTTCGACCACATGCTCGAATCGTTCGCCACGCACGGCCTGTTCGACCTGACCGTCACGTGCGACGGCGACCTCGAGATCGACGCCCACCACTCCGTCGAGGACGTGGCCATCACGCTCGGCGAGGCCGTCGACGAGGCACTGGGCGACAAGCGCGGGATCGTCCGCTTCGCCGACCGGCGGGTCCCGCTCGACGAGGCCGTCGCGAGCGTCGTCGTCGACGTGAGCGGGCGACCCTACTTCGCGTTCGACGGCGAGTTCTCCCAGGCGACGGTCGGTGGGATGACCAGCCAGATGGCGGGGCACTTCCTGCGCTCGCTGGCGATGAATGCGGGACTCACGCTCCACGCGGGCGTCGAAGGGGACAACGCCCACCACGAGGTCGAGGCGCTGTTCAAGTGCCTGGCCCGCGCGCTCGACGGCGCGACCCGGATCGACGACCGCCGGGGCGACACCCCCTCGACCAAGGGCGACCTCTGATATGAGCGACGAGGCCGCCACCTTCGACGCGATCATGGAGAAGTTCGCGGACTCGCCCAGCCAGCAGGCGGTCATCCGCCTGCTCCTGGAACGGGGCTTCTCGGTCAACGACGAGGGGCGAGTCGTCTCCGGCGGCATCGAAATCCCGAATACCGGCATCGCCCGGGAGGCCGGCGTCGACCGCCGGGTCGTCGACGCCACGACCGACGCCATCCTCGCCGACGACCAGTTGCGGCGCATCTTCCAGAACATCTCGGCTATCCCGAGCCTGATGGATCTCGCGCCGGTGCTCGACCTGACGGTGCTCGCGGTCACGGTCCGTGACGCCGAGGAGTCGGGCATCGTCGCGACGGTCACCGCAGCTATCGCCGACCGCGACATCCCCATCCGCCAGACCGTCAGCGAGGACCCCGAGTTCACCGACGAACCCAAACTCTACGTCGTCACCGACGAGTCGCTCCCCGGCGACCTCATCAACGAGATCCGCGAGTTCGCGTTCGTCCGAAAGATCGAGTTGCGGTAAGTTTTCGACTCGCCCCGCGACCGGCGACAGGTATCTCCCGGTCGCGTCCCGAGTGTCCCGCGATGGCAGACGCAACGGTCACCGTCGAGACGCCCAGCGGCGAGACGCGCGCCCTGACGGCCGCTCCCGGGGATACTCTCCGAGACGTCCTGCGCGACGCGGGCCTCTCGCCACACGGCCGGTACGCCCGCCGGGTCAACTGCGGCGGCCGGGGCCTCTGTGCGACCTGCGGGGTCCGCCTGGCCGACCCGCCCGACGCCGCCAACTGGCACGACAGCCTCGCCGACCGGTTCGGGTATCCGCGGCTGTCCTGTCAGATCCGGGTTCGGGACGGCATGCGCGTCCGACTTCTCGACAAGCGCCTGTGGGGCGAGCGCCGACCTGAAGAGTGACCGCGCTCGCGTTTCGCGACGCGTGAAAGCCCCCGGAGCAGGAACGCCTATGCCGACGGCCCGGCTACGGCCCGGCGTGACCGACGATCCGTATCGGACCGTCGCCGGCCGCGGCGAGGCGCGCTTCGAGGTGCGGGGCTCGGAGTTTATCGGCCACGTCGCCCCCGCCAGAACGGTCGAGGCGGCCGAGGAGTTCGTGGCCGCGATCCGGGAGGAGTACCCGGATGCGACCCACAACGTCCCCGTCTATCGGGTGCGCGCCGACCCGTTCCGCGAGTGGGCCAGCGACGACGGCGAGCCCTCGGGGTCAGCGGGCGACCCCGCGCTGAACGTCCTCCAGCAGGAGGCTATCGAGAACGTCGCCACCGTCGTCACCCGCTACTACGGGGGGACGAACCTCGGGGTCGGTGGGCTGGCTCGGGCGTATTCGAGGGCAGTCAAAGAGGCCCTCGACGCGGCCGGCACCCGGACCGAACGGCCCCACGAACGGTTTTCGATAACCGTCGAATACGACGACTCCGGAACGGTACGCGGTATCCTCGAGAGCGAGGGCATCGAATTCGATGGGGAGTACGCCGAGACGGTCAGTTTCACGGTTCGCGCGCCGGTCGACGACGCGCCCGAACTCCGTGACCGCGTCCGGAGCGCCACGAGCGGCCGCGCCGACATCGACGCCTGAGACGCCGTCACATCCGACCGGAATATCCCCCGCCGTGGCGGTTCTCACGGATGGATCTCCACCCGAAACGAAGGGGTTTCGACGGGCGTCGAAAACTCTGAACGTGAGTACGTACGAGTCGGGAGTTACGAGGGGAGGATACCGTCCCGCGCTCAGTCCGAGGAGGCGTCGACGGCGTCGGTGTCGGACTCCTCGCCGCTCTCGAAGCCGTCGGGGTCGTAGGCGTCCGTGCGGGTGAGACGTGCTTTCATGATGCGGGTGTTCTCGACGGATTCGACGGCGATCTCGATGCCGTCGAAGTCGATGACCTCGCCCTCTTCGACGAGACGGCCGGCGCGGTTGAAAATGAACCCGGCGATGGTCTCGAACTCCTCGCCTTCCGGGATGTCGATGTCCAGGGCCTCGTTGACCTCCTCGATATTGACCTCGCCTTTGACGACGACGGTGTTGTCGTCGACGTGTTCGATGGGTTCTTCCTCGCCACCCTCAAGGATCTCGCCGACGATTTCCTCGGTGAGGTCCTCCATCGTGACCAGCCCCTCGGTCGTCCCGAACTCGTCGATCACGATGACCATGTGCAGGCGCTCGTCGCGCATCTCGGTCAGTAGGTCGTCGACGTTCTTGGACTCGGGGACGTGCAGCGTCGGTTCGATCATGTCCTCGAGTTCGAGGTCGCTCTCGGTCTGGCCGTAGTTCAGGTCCCGGACGAGTTCGCGGATGTGGACGACCCCGATGACGTTGTCGAGACTGCCCTCGTAGACCGGGAGGCGCGCGTGGCCGCTCTGAATGCACTGCTCCATGGCCTCGGCGATCGAGGCCTCTTTCGAGATTGCGTGCATGTCCAGTCGCGGCGTCATGACCTCCTTGACGATGGTATTGTTGAAACGGAGCGTCCGCTGGAGCATCTCCCGTTCCTCCTCGTCGAGGACGCCCTCGCGTTCACCCGTTTCGATCATCTCGCGGATCTCCTGACGGGTGACGTAGGACTCCTCGATGGCCGACCGCCCGCCGGTCAGCTTGTTGACGATCCGAGTGAGGTAGTCGAAGGTGACGATCAGCGGCATCAGGACGTACTCGGAGACTTTCAGCGGCCGGGCGATACGAAGCGACCACGACTCGCTGTTCTCGACCGCGTAGGACTTGGGCGCGCTCTCCCCGAAGAGGAGAACGATGGCAGTGATCCCGAACGTCGCCGCCAGCACGGCCTGGCCCTGGCTCATGTAGAGGCCGAACAGCCCCGTCGCGATGGAGGACATCGCGATGTTGACGAGGTTGTTCCCGACGAGGATCGTGATCAGCAATCGGTGTGGGTCGCGTTTGAGCGCCTGGAGCGTCCGCGCGCCGCGGCGCCCCTCGTCGACCAGGGCCTCGACGCGGTGGGACGGGAGCGAGAACATCGCGATCTCCGACGAGGAGAAAAACGCCGACAGTCCGATCAGGACGACGATCGTGAGAACGCCGAAACCCGCGAAGACGTTCTTTGGTATGTCGTATCCGACGACGTTCACCTGAAGCTGTACGGCGGCAACGAGCCACGGCCACGCGACTGCCGGTGTGAGCATCGGCGTCGGAAATTGCGCGCCGGCAGGATTAAGGCTTACCATCCCACGCACCGTTTTCCCGCCGAAACGGCGGATTCACGGCTACAGAACCGCGCGAACGCTCGTCCGCCTGTCATTCCGGGACCCCTTCATCTGCCATTCCGCGACCCCTTCATCTGCCATTCCGCGACCCCCTTCGTCTGCCATTCCGCAACCCCCTTCGTCTGTCATTCCGCAACCGCCTCCGCTCGCGCCACGACCCCGCCCGTCGGCCGGTGTATCACGCGGACGACGACGCGGTCACCGGGCCGGACATCGACCGCCCGCTGTGCGATCCGCACCGAGGTCGCTTCCCCGCTGGTCCAGTAGCCGTCGCTGTCGGCCGCGTCGAGGGCGCCGTCGACGCCCGCGTTTGTTCCGTCGAAGATGTCCCGTCCGTCCACGTGCTCGCCGGCGAGTCGTCGGGTCGGCAACCCCGTCAGTCGCGGGCTAGCGTCGACCCGCGGAAGTGTCACGACGACCGCGAGGTCCGCGACGGCGAGACGCTCACCGGCCCTGTGGACCAGTCGGAGTCGCTGGCCGTCGGGCCAGCCGTCGGTCGCCGACAGTTCCGCGTCGACGGCCGCCCCCGGCGCGGGCTCGCGGATTCCCGCGTCGACGCTCGCGAGTCCCGCCACCGTCGCGGCCAGCAGGACGGTCAGACCGACGACGAGGACGACCCCGACGACGGGGCTCACGCCGCGGTCGCGTGACGAGTCGCTGCTGGGGCGCGGGCGAGAGAGCGGCCGTCGGGGCAATCGAAGCGGCGTCACAGCCGGGGCTGGTCGCGCCCCCCTACGTAAAGTTCGGGGTCGTGCGCGGGGACGGTGTTCGGTAGAGTACCGGAGTTATCACAGGCGGTGGCGCGCGCCGTCGAGTGGTGCGAGGCTCGAACGGTGCGAGGCCGACCGTTGGGAGGTCTCGATGTGAACGGGGAGGCACGACCCGTGAACGGAGTGAGAGCCTCGATGCGAACGGTGACCGAAGGGAACCGTGAGTGTGCCGAACGACAGTGAGGCCGCGAGACGGCGCCGCGCGAGGTTTTCGTAAGCGGCACGTGGTTCGAGCGGCGCGAGACGCGACCGTAGGGAGCGTCTCGGCTTGAGCGAACGGCGACCATTGGGAGCCGTGAGCAGGGAGAGTCTCGATGCGAGCGGCGAACGGAGTGACCCGCGAGCGAAGCGAGCGAGGCGGTTAGGGAGGCGTGTGGCTGTCTGCGGTGCAGTGCGGTGTTGGTGTCTGCGCGAACAGAGTGAGCGGTGGCTCAGGAGAGCGCGCTCTCCTGGTGGATTGACAGCCCTCGACCCGGTGATGGTCACTCTATTCCCGCCATCTCTCACGCTCCCTTCCCAAAAACACCTGCTCAACAAGTCTCGAGGGGCTATCGACCGCCGTCGTTCCAGTCGAACTGGGACCGGCGGTCGGTCTCGGTCCCGGCCTCCTCGGGGACTCGCTCGTCGAGCAGCGACGCCCACTCGTCGACGTACGAACCCTGTCGGTGTTTCACTGTGATCACCTGCGCGATGGATCTCGGCGAGAAACTATAACGGTTGTGCCCGCGTAGCGGTCGGCCGGGTATCGACGGGACGAGAAAGACGAAACGGATCAGGCGTCAGCTTCGCGCCAGGTCTCGGGCATCTGGATGCTGTACCGGCCGTCCTCCTGAAGCGCGATGATGTACTCCTCGCGGTCGTACAGCTCCATGAGATTGAGTTCGTACTGCCCGGGTTCGACGACCCGGATACTCTCGAACTGCTCGTTGAGTTCCTCGCGAAGCTCCGCGAGGTCCGGCCGTTCGGCCCGTTCGGCGTCTGGTTGTGCCGCGACAGTGCGGTCGCCCGAGGCCGCGTCGGTGCCGGAGTCACCGGAGTCGGCTTCGCCATCGGTCTCGCCGGAATCGACTGCACCGCCGGGTTCGCCGGTGTCGGTCGCTCCACTGGATTCGCCGGTGTCGGTCGCTCCACTGGATTCGCCGGTGTCGGTCGCTCCACTGGATTCGCCGGAGTCGACTGCGTCTCCGTCCTCCGCCGCGACGCCGTCGGGGTCGGAGGAAACCGTTTCCGCATCGGGATCCGGCGAGTCGTCGACGGTCGGGTCGAAGCCGTCCGACACGTCGTCGGGTTCGACGAGCTGCGTCCGGGCGTCGGCCTGGGCGGTATCCTCGATCGCGGACGATTCGGCGACGATGATGTCGTCGTCGCTCCCGTCCCCGGACTGGGTCGGTGGTTCCGACGCTGACGTGGTCGATTCCGATGCCGCCGAGGTCGATTCCGATGCCGCCGAGGCTGAGTCCGACGCCGGGGCCGTCGCCTCGGTCGCGTCGGGAGTGACACGGCCACTGACCAGGTCCTTGACCGTCGCCGCGGCGCTCCCGACGGTTCGGGTCATCGCGTCGCCCGGCCGTTCGGGCGGTTCGGGCTCCGATTCCGGGCCAGGGTCGGGTGCGGTGGTGCCGGAGTCGGGCGCGGTGGACTCCGTCTCGGTCGACGCGGGCGTCGATTCCCCGCCGCCGTCGAAACCGTCAGGTCGAAACTGGAACTTCGTGCCGCCACACTCCGGACAGCCCGATAGCATCTCCTTGGAGCCATCGGCGAACGTCCGGTCGCAGTTCGTGCACTGGTGGGGCATGCCTTACTTGCGCGAGACCAGCGCGCTGATCAGGGTTTCGTCCTTGTGGAGCGTCTCGATCTGGTTTGCGGGACCGATGACGGTGAGTTTCTTCGTCTCCTCTTTGCCCATCAGCCTGCCGAGCAGGCTCGCGTCGTCGGCCTGTGACTTGGGGTAAGTCTCTATCTCGAGGCCGGTGAACTCGTCGGGGCTGATCTCGGCCATCGTGACCTCAATGAGACGGGACTCCTCGTCGGGAGTGAGCCCGGCTTCGAGGATGACGATCTTGTTGTCCCGGACGCCGTCTAAGATGGTCCGGATCTTCTCCATCGTCGTCTTCCCGTCCATCCGCTCCGCGCTGATCAGGTCGATCTTCACGCCGTCTTCGTCTTCGGGGTGTTTGGCTTCGGCCATGATATCACCCGAAGTACTCCGCTATCTGGTCGTACACTTCGTCCATGTTGTCTCCTTCGAGCGCCGACAGCTCCGTCGTCTCGTGCTGGGGGAACGCGTTGCGGATCCGCTGAACGCTCGCGTCCTCCAGGTCGATCTTGTTCGCGAGGATCAGGACCGGGAGGTCCTGACTCTCGATGATCCCGATGAGCATCGTGTTGACCTGCGTGAACGGGTCCTCCGTCGAGTCGAGGACGTAGACGACGCCGTCGACGTCTTCGCGAAGCCAGTGCATCGCCTCGGCGACGCCTTCGGTGGCCTCGCGGGAGCGACGCACGGCGTCGTCTTTCTCCATGTCGTGTTCGAGAAACTCCGTGTAGTCGACTTTCGTCGTCACGCCCGGCGTGTCGACGATGTCGATGGTGACGGTGCCGCCGTCACGCTCGATCTCGACGTTCTCCTTGCGACGCGCGCGTCGCGTCTCGTGTGGTACGTGACTCTCCGGCCCGACCGCGTCGCCCGTCCAATCGCGCGCGATTCGGTTTGCGAGCGTCGTCTTGCCCGCGTTCGGAGGCCCGTAGATACCGATCCGCTTCGGGTCCTCCTCGGAGAACAGCGTCGATGCTGCCCGCGAAATGCTGTCTTTGAGTCCTGTGAACAGTCCCATCCTATCCTCCTGCGCCGGAAACCGACGCATCTGTCCGAACAAGCCGGGCCGACTCACTTAAGCCTACGTCAGACACACATATATTCCCTGACTATTATAGACGAGATTGTCGCGTTTTCAGCCGCGTACGGGCAGTTTATCCGGAAGTGACGAGATACTATCGGGAGGTGACAAGATACTATCGGGAGGTGACAAGATACTATCGGGAGGTGACAAGATACTATCGGGAGGTGACAAGATACTATCGGGAGGTGATGAGATACCGTGCAAGATCCGAAATGAGAGCCCAGAGGAGGAACACTCCAGCCAGAGAAGGGAGGTCAGCTGGCGACTGGGATACGAACAATTTCAACGAAGCATCATTTATCCCCCACCCCACTCTCAACCCCCACCCCTTTGTTTCGAGTGGAACGACGGAACCACCCGGGATGTGTGCGACCCCGATCGTGATTCAGTTGTGGAACTGATACCACGAAAGATGTATCTAGGTAATTATACCGCTACCTAGTGTTACCACGAAGCATATAGAGATTACTAGCAATCATTCTTTGTCTAATACTAGATAGAAGGATGGGGGAAAACTTGTTTTCTTTCTAGTGCGGCTTTGGTTTTATGGATTAGTAGATAAAACTTACTCATCTAGAGTCAATCCAATCTCGCTGTTCACCCCCCACCCCCTCTTCTGTCCGTTCCACTCGAAACAAAGGGGAGGGGGGCAATCGTCGTGTCATCCCTCTCTCCGAAACTGGTCGGGTGGTCGATCCGGGAACCGGTCCGGGAACTGGTCCAGTCTCTCACCCGGAACCTCGTCACTTCCTCCTCACTTCTCATCCCCCGACACCCCCTCTTCGGAATCATCTAATTCGTTACCGTCCGAATTCACGTCTATCACCTCCTCTCGCGGAAAAACCGAAATATAAAGTCCAGAAGACATTTCACCCTCGTTCCATTCTCTGGCCGTGTCGGACGAATCTGATTTGGAATCTTGGATCGGACGAGCCGTCTCCGTCGTCCCCGTGACCGAAATATTTAATATCTCGACAACCACGGGTTCTTCTGGTTCAACTGGACTCGCCGTGAACGTCGAAATTGCCACACGGCGGGTAATTGACTGGTCTGAGGCGCGTTCCGGATGTGCGCGGTCTCATTTCCACGCGAAACGGAGGGGTACGAAATCGCACTATGACGGACAGGGACGAAACGGAACAGGATACGAAACTCGATTCACGCCGGTTCGTGGATGGAGCGGACGCTGAAGACGTGGATCCGGCGTCGATATCCAACGAGACGCCGCGAAACGAACTCGACGAAACGCCCGGAGACGACTCCAGCACCGGCGGAAGCGACGGCGTGACCGACGGTTCACCCGTAACTGACGGTTCACCCGTGACCGACGATCCAGCCGTGATCGCCGACGATGAGACTTCTACAGTGACCGGAGACGACGGGAACCCCGACGTGACCGGAGACGACGAGAATCCCGACGTTGCTGGCGATGGGAGTCCCGACGTGACCGGCGACGGGGTCGGTTCGAGTGGAAACGGTCCGGTCGGAAGCGATCCGACCGGAGGGAGAGAATCCGATCGCGAAGGGGACGACGCCACTTCCTCGATGCTCGACGACGTCGTACTCGACGATGTCGGGGAGGAGAACTCCGACGAAGCTTCGCCCGGACTGTTCGACGACCTCCTCTCGGGGGAGCCGATATTCGAGAGCAAGGAGGTCCTTCGACCCTCGTACACGCCGCGGAAACTCCCCCACCGCGAGGAGCAGATCAACAACATGGCGACGATCCTCGTCACTGCACTACGTGGGGACTCGCCGTCGAACATCCTCATCTACGGCAAGACCGGCACCGGCAAGACGGCGAGCGCGAAGTTCGTCAGCGAGGAACTCGAGTCAACCTCCCAGAAGTACGAGGTTCCCTGTGAGGTCGAGTATATCAACTGCGAGGTGACCGACACTCAGTACCGCGTCCTCGCCCAACTGGCCAACAAGTTCATCGAGAAAAACCAGACGGTTATCGACGAGGAGATCGCCGATGCGACCGATCTTCTTGAGCGCGCACGCGAAGACTCGACAGCGCTCCAGGACACGGAGTACGACGCGGTGACGGCCGTCGAGGACCGGATCGAGGAGCTACGGGCGGACAAGGAGGAGTTCGAGCCGGTTCCGATGACCGGGTGGCCGACCGACCGGGTCTACAGCACCTTCTTCGAGGCCGTCGACTACCGCGAACGGGTCGTCGTCATCATGCTCGACGAGATCGACAAACTCGTCGAGAAAAGCGGCGACGACACCCTCTATAACCTCTCGCGGATGAACTCCGAACTCGAGCGCTCGCGGGTGTCGATCATGGGGATCAGCAACGACCTGAAGTTCACCGACTTTCTCGACCCCCGCGTCAAATCGAGCCTCGGCGAGGAAGAGATCGTCTTCCCGCCGTACGACGCCAACCAGTTGCGGGACATCCTCGAACACCGCGCCGAGGTGGCCTTCGAGGGCGAGGCGCTGACCGACGACGTGATCCCGCTGTGTGCGGCCTTCGCCGCGCAGGAACACGGTGACGCCCGGCGCGCGCTCGACCTCCTCCGGACGGCGGGGGAACTCGCCGAGCGTGACCAGACCGACATCGTCAACGAGGACCACGTCCGCCAGGCCCAGGAGAAGATCGAACTCGACCGCGTGGTCGAAGTCGTCCGGACGCTTCCCACGCAGTCGAAACTCGTCCTCTTTGCCATCATCACCCTCGAGAAAAACGGCGTCCAGAACATCAACACCGGCGAGGTGTACAACGTCTACCAGCGCCTCTGCGAGGAAATCGATGTCGACACCCTCACCCAGCGACGGGTCACCGACCTGATCTCCGAACTCGACATGCTCGGCATCGTCAACGCCGTCGTCGTGAGCAAGGGCCGCTACGGCCGGACCAAGGAGATCTCGCTGTCCGTTCCCATCGACGAGACCGAAGCCGTGCTCATGTCGGACTCGCGGCTCTCGGACATCGAGGACACGCAACCGTTCGTCCAGACGCGCTTCGACAACAACTGAGCGTCGTCCGTACCGCTTTTGCACCGTGACGTACTGCTTTTCGAGCGCGACGTACTGCTTTTTCGACCGCGTCTCTCACCCGTCACCGTTTCGTTTCGTGACGCTTCTCGACTTCAGGCGAGGCCGCCGACGAACGTCGCGTCCGGAGCCGAGAGATCGATTGCGGGGACGACCCCGGCGTGACCGACCGCGAGCGGCGTCTCCGGCCCGACCGGGAACGCTTCGCTCGTCGCGAGCGAAACCGTCAGATCGACCGAGGGCGCAACGAAGCCAGTGTCGACCGAGGGGAGCGCGAACCCGGTGTCGGCCGAGGATGCGGTGGACAGCGGGGTGGTACAGTCCTTGGAGGGGAGGCGGACACAGCCGAGCCACGGCACCCGTGCCTCGGCGGTGCCGACGATCCACTCGGATCTGACGGGGCCGCTGTGCGGGTTGGGGCCGACCTGGTCGTAGGCGGTGTTCGCGTCGCCCTTGGTGATGAAACCGGCGTAGGGCGCGGGACAGTTCGCCAGTTCCTCGCAGCTGTCCGCGCTCCCGACCGCGTCGGGGTCCGCCTGGTCGTACCAGCGCTCGCCCTCCTCGACCCAGAACATCGCCCGGTGGATGATCGGCGTCCGGTCCCCGTTCCCGTCGGGTTCGTAGACGACGACGTCACCGGGCCGGGAGAACTGCTCGTAGCCAACCTCCGCGCCCGCTCGCGCGGTGACGACCCCGGTGTCCTCGTGTGCGCCGTCGCCGGGGAACCGCTGTTCCTCCATCACGAAGACGAGGTCCCCGGTCTTCATCTGGGGGGTCATGCTCGCGCTCTCGACGGCCACCATCGGCGGCCACACCCCGCTGACGGTAAAGAGGAAAAAGCCGACGAGCAACACCGCCAGCGCGCTACTCCCCACGTCGACGACGAACGTCGTGATCCAGCCGTCGTCCCTGTCCTCGTTCGTCCCTGCACGCTGTGCGGGCGGTGCGTCCGGGCGGTCCCGGGCCGACCGACCGTCCGACGGTCGCTGTCGCTGTGTGTCGTCTCCGCCAGGTTGTCCCTGTCGAGCGGCATCGGATTGACCTTGCCGGGCGTCGTCCTCGCGCCGCTGCGCTCCGTCTTCGGGGCGGGACTGGTCGCCGTCGTCGGCCGACCGCGGTCCGCGCCCGGTTTCGACTCGGTCCTGCCCACGCGTGTCATCCTCCCGCTGGTCGGTTTCGGAATCCCGCTCGTCGGTCTCGGAATCTTCGACAGCACGCCGGTCAACGGGAGCGTTCCCGTTACGGTCACTCTCGGACCCGTCGTCGCTGGAGGGCGGGCCGTCGTCGCGGGACGGGCTCATTGGCCCCCACTTGGCCAAGCGGCCGTTTGAATGTTCTGACCCGCGACGGGGTAGTTTGGGATAAGGGGTGGCCAACGATGGAAACAACGTGGAAGCCCCCGTCGGCCCCTTTCATTCCCACCCGATTCAGCTGTTTCACCAGTCTGAACGGGTGGGAATGAAAGGGGCGACCCGCTCGACGACGGCGGCTGCAGCAAGCACCGCAACGTAGTGAGGAGCGCAGCAAAGCCCCCGAGTCGAACGGGTCGGGGCTTTCACGCTGTTTGCAATGGCACCTCGGGCTCTCGATCCCATAGCGACTCACCTCCGCTACGTATTTGTGCACGCCCGCGAAGGTTCGAGTGTGCCACTCGAGCGGCCGGTCCACGTCGCCAACGAACTCGCCAAGCGTGGCTTCAACGCCGACCCCGACGCGGTGACGCTCATCGCGAGCAGTCCCGACCCCGAACTCGCGCTCGACCGTACACTGGAAACGGTCCCCGAGGACGCGCTCAAACTCACCGCCGAGCACGTCCACGACGCCGTCGATACGCGCGCTCGGACCCCAGAGGAGATGGTACGTGGCGACGTGCGGACCGACGCCGACGCTCCCGAAAGCACCCCCGACGAAGACCCCCCCGCTTCGACTGGAACTGACCCCGAAAAATCGACTGACGGCAGCGTCAGTTCTCCAGTCGAAACGAAGGGGGTGAACGCGGGACAATCGGGAGTGGCGAGCGAGGGCAGTTCCGGAACGGAAGGGGCCGGTGGGCCCCAGTCGGCGACGGCCGAGGGGGTCCGGTCTGACGCTGGGGATGCCCGATCTGATGCCGAGAGTGCCCGATCTGACGCCGAGAGTGCCCGATCTGACGCCGAAGGTACCCGGTCCGACTCGACTCGAACGCCGGCGGATCCATCGAAGCAGTCGCTGACGGTGTCGGGCGACATTCAGAGCACGGGAACCGGCGAGTACGCGGACTTCGTGTCGGTGTTTCGCGACCGCTACGAGAAACTGTCGAAGAAACTCCGCTCGCGGGTCAACCACCGGCCGACCGACGCTATCGACTCGATGCCCGGCAACAGCGATGCCGCCCTCGTCGGGATGGTCTCGGACATCCGCTCGACCGCCAGCGGCCACTGGCTGGTCGAACTCGAGGACACCAACGGGACCTTCCCCTGCCTGGTGATGAAAGACCGCGAGTTCGCCCACCTCGTCGACGAACTCCTGCTGGACGAGGTGATCGCCGTCGAGGGGAACCTCGCCGACGACGGCGGGATCCTCTTCGTCGACTCGCTGCATTTCCCGGACATCCCGCGTACGCACGATCCGTCGACGGCCGACCGCCACGTCGAGGCGGCGCTGATCTCGGACGTCCACGTCGGCAGCGACGAGTTCATGGCCGACGCCTGGCACCGCTTCGCCGACTGGCTTCACACCGCCGAGGCCGACCCCGTGGAGTACCTGCTTCTCGCCGGCGACATGGTCGAGGGCGTCGGCGTCTACCCCGACCAGGACGAGGAGCTGTCCATCGTGGACATCTACGAGCAGTACGAGGCCTTCAACGAGCATCTCAAAGCGGTGCCCGGGGACATCGAGATCGTCATGATCCCCGGCAACCACGACGCGGTCCGCCTGGCCGAGCCCCAGCCGGCCTTCGACGAGGAGCTCCGGTCGATCATGAGCGCCCACGACGCCCGGATCTCGGCCAACCCATCCGTCGCCACCGTCGAAGGCGTCGACGTCCTGATGTATCACGGCGTCTCGCTCGACGAGGTTATCGCCGAACTCCCCGACGAGAAGGCGACCTACGACGACCCGCACTTGCCGATGTACCAGCTTCTGAAAAAGCGCCACGTCGCCCCGCAGTTCGGCGGGCAGACCCGACTCGCCCCCGAGGAGGAAGACCACCTCGTCATCGAGGAGGTGCCGGACATCTTCCACGCCGGGCACGTCCACAAGCTCGGCTACGGCAAGTACCACAACGTCCTCACGATCAACTCGGGCTGCTGGCAGGCCCAGACCCCCTTCCAGGAGCGGATGAACATCGACCCCGACAGCGGCTTCGCGCCCATCGTCCGCCTCGATACGCTCGAACTGACGGTCCGCGATTTCAAGTGAGTATGACGGTTCGCGATTTCGAGTGAGTCAGGGGGTCGGCGTCGGGAGCGAGCGGTGGGCCCGGGGCGGGAGGAGGTAGTTGCCGCGGCGCTCGACGGTCATATACTGGAGGATGCCGTTGTTCGTGCGCTGGCCGACGGCGCCACCCTGGGCGGCATCGGTGCCGTTCATCGCCTCGCGCGTGGCGACGAAGTCCGCGATCGACTCCTGGAGCGCGAGGAAGTGCAGGCGGGCCTGATTTCCGTCGGTCGAGTCGAAATCGCGCCGGAGCATGACCGGCTTGCCGTCCTCGCGGGTACGAGCGACCTTCTGGGCGTGGCCGACGACCCCCTTCTCGCGGCTGTCTTCGGCTACGTCGTCGGCACAGTCGGCGACGCCGTTGGTCGCGCCGAGGTTCTCGCCGACCCCCTCGATCCGGTCGTTCTCGGCGTGGGCCGGGCAGAACATCGCCGACTCGCGGTGCTCGCGGCTGTCCTGCTCGTACCACTGGTCCAGGTGCAGGCGGATCTGGGAGACGTGCTGGGTCGTCCCGCCGGCGAAGGGGCCGTCGACGATGGTCACGCGTTCCTCGGTGGCCTGACTCCCCTTGAAGCCGGACTTGAAGCCCATGTACAGCGGCGAGTCCTCGTCGACGGGTTCGGAGTCGGGGATGCCGGCTACGTCCTGGTTGTCGGCGGGGAGACCCGCGCCGATGAACCCGGTCCGGCGGGCGTTGCCGCTCTCGGGGAGCGAGGCGCGGTCGAAGACGCCGGTGAAATCGGCGTCCATCTCGCGGCCGTTGGCCTGACTCTCCTCGCCCATGAGCGCTTCTTCGGCGCCGAGGACGACCGATCCGTAGTCGCTCGCCAGGTGGACGATAGCGTCGGGGTCGTCGGGGGCGGGGTCCTCGAAGGGCGCGAGTGCTTCGGGTGCGGGCAGGTCCACGCTGTCGGGGAGCGCGCCCTCGAAGCGGTCGAAGTAGGCGGGCGTGTAGCCGACGGTACAGAGGAGGCCCTGATTACTCCGCTCGTAGGCGTGTTCGAGCGAGCGGAGGGCGGTTTCGACCTGTTCGCGCTCGGCGGTGGTCGGGGGGCTTTCGTCGCCGTCGGTCGCCCCTTCGCCCGTGTAGTCGAGGTAGAGGAGGAGGTGGTGGCGCGGCGGGACGTGGTTGCCGTGCTGGTCGGTGTCGATGGCCCCGTTCCAGGCGTGCTGGCGGTCCGGGAACTCCGAGAAGTCGTCGGGGCCGGGACTAACGGCGGTGGTGTCCTCGCGGTCCTGGCAGGCCGCGAGCGCCGACGCCCCGCCGATGGCGACGGCGGCTTTCACGAACTCG
>Ga0207719_100133_pt1 | contig 61715 bp, 48 predicted proteins | sample A23P1SouthBayCA_2_FD_187279 | JGI IMG/M metagenome (GOLD analysis project Ga0207719, IMG submission 187279) | Aerobic enrichment media microbial communities from Eden Landing Ponds, California, USA - A23 P3 (3) (SPAdes) | ecosystem: Environmental > Aquatic > Marine > Unclassified | place...
CGAGCGGCGACCGTCGGGAGCCGCGAGCAGGGAGGCCTCGATGTGAGCGGTGAAACCGCGAACTACGCGCGAGCGGCCACGACGGCGCCGTGCGAGGGATGAGCGAGTGAACAAAGTGAACGAGCGAATCGGCTGGGGAGGTGTGTGGCCGTCTGCGGTGCCGCGCGGTGCTGCCCTGGTGGATCGAAAGGGCGAGGCACGCGAGGCCGACTGGAAGGAGGCCTCGGAGCCGAACGGCGAAGCCGTGAGGCCGCTCGCGTTTACTCCAGTCGTCTGCGTCACCCCTATCCGAGTGAGCGGAGCGAACGAGGATATGTGACGCAGCGACCGCGAGAGCGAGGCCGACCGACGGGAGGCCTCGATGCGAACGGTGACCGAAGGGAACCGTGAGCGAGCGGGCCGAGGGCTTTCAGCGGTCGGGATCAGATGCGGTGTCGTTCGTGGTTGCGATAGCTCAGAGCGGACCGAGGGCTTTCAGCGCTGAATATCGACCGCGGTCACCTCAACCGCGAGTGAGCGGGTCGAGGATTTTCCACCCCGTTCTCACAATTGCGGACGAGACGCACGCGATCACGTCACACACGACAGATCGGTCGGCAACCTTGAAATAGCACGCAGCCGATCCACCAGTACGGAGTCACCAATGACAGATTTATCCGGCCAGACAGCCATCGTGACCGGCAGTTCGAAGGGTATCGGGAACGCCATCGCCGAACGGTTCGCCGCGGAGGGCGCGGACGTCGTCGTCAACTCCCGCTCGGCCGAGCGCGCCGAGGAGGCCGCCGCGGAGATCGCCGAGGAGACCGGCGCCGATGCCATCGGCGTCGCGGCCGACATGGCCGACTACGAGGACGTCGAGGACCTCGTCGACGCCGCCGTCGAGGCGTTCGGGAGCGTCGACATCATGGTCAACAACGCGGGGATCACGGACATCCAGCCGGCCGAGGAGTTCGACCCCGATGAGTGGCGCAAGGTCATCGACGTCGACCTCAACGGCGTCTTCTTCGGCGCGCAGGTCGCCGCCAAGCAGATGATCGAACAGGGCGACGGCGGCGCCATCCTCAACATCTCCTCGATGATCGGCGACATGGGCTTCAAGATGCGCTCGCCGTACTGTACGGCGAAAGGCGGCGTCAACAACATGACCCAGACGCTGGCCGTCGAGTGGGCCGAGTACGACATCTCGGTCAACGCGCTCGCACCCGGCTTCATCTACACCGACATCACCGACCAGACCCAGGACTCGGGCGGCTACACCGACGAGGACATCTACAAGCGCACGCCGATGGAACGCTACGGCTCGCTCGACGAGATGGCCGAGTGTGCCATGTTCCTCTGCTCACAGAACAATTTCGTCACCGGCGAAGTCCTGACCGCCGACGGCGGCTGGACCGCCGACGCCTGGCGCTACTGGGAAGACCGCAACGAGTAACGCCGCAGTTCGAGGTTCTTTTTCCTTGGTCTGATCGAGAGTCGTGAGGAATGTTGCAGACGATACGACTACCGGTCCCGACCGCTGAAAGCCCTCGACCCGCTCGCTCCGAGCTATCGCAACCGCGAACGACACTGTAACTGATCCTGGGTGATGAAAGCCCTCGACCCGCTCGCGGTCGCTGAGCGGGATATCCTCGCTGCGCTCGGATAGGGCCACGCTCAGGCGACCGCCACCGGGTCTCGCCCTTTCAGTCCGCCAGTGACAGCACCGCACGACACCGCAGACGGCCACACGCCACCCCAACCGACTGCGTTACTCGGTCGCTCCGCTCCCTGCGTTACTCATCCCTCGCACGGCTCTGTCGTGGCCGCTCGTCCGAGGTGGACTCGCGGCCGCGACAGCGCGCGCCACCGCAACTCTCCTTCATTCACGGCTGAATCTCGTCGTTCACGGGACCGCCGAGAATAAGACGCTCGGCGACGTTACCTCTCCCAATGACAGAACCGGACACGCAGATAGACCTGGACGACCCCACCTTCCGCGGGTATCGACGCGCGGACGGCCGCGTCGGCGTGCGTAACGTCGTCGCCGTCATCCCGGTGTCGGTGACCGCGAGCGCCGTCGCCGAACGACTGGCCGGCGACGCCGTCGAGTGGGTGCGCGCGACCCCCCACCAGATGCCGCTGGACCCGCCGGACGGCGCACGCGAACAGATACAGACGGTCCTCGAAGGGATCGGCGCCAACCCGAACGTCGCGGGGGCGCTGTACGTCTCGCTGGGGACCGAGCGCATCGACGCCGAAGCACTCGCCGACGGCGTGGCCGAGACGGGCAAGCCCGTCGAAACGCTGACCATCCGCGACGCGGGTGGCACCGCGGCGGCGCTCGATGCGGGAAGCGAGGCCGTCGACCGACTGACCGACGAGGCCCGCGAGGCGCGCCGCGAGGACGCCGACGCGAGCGAACTCGTCGTCGCGATGGAGTGTGGCGGCAGCGACGCCACGAGCGGCATCGCGGCCAACCCCGCCGTGGGCAACGCCTGTGACCGCCTCGTCGAGGACGGCGGCACGGGCGTCATCAGCGAGACACCGGAGTTCATCGGCGCCGAGCATATCCTCGCGGACCGCTGTGGGACCGATGAGGTTCGCGAGCGCCTGCTCGCCGCTGTCGACCGCCGCGAGCGCATGGCGGGGCTGATGGGCGTCGACTTCCGGGGCGCACAGCCCTCGCCGGGCAACCAGAAGGGCGGACTCACCACCATCGAGGAGAAGAGCCTCGGCGCAATCGCGAAAGGTGGGACGACGCCGCTGCGTGACGTGATCAGTTACGGTCATCAACTCCCGCTCGGCGGCGGGTTCGTGGTAATGGACTCGCCGGGCTACGACGTCGAGAGCGTCTCCGGCAAGGTCGCCGGCGGCGCACAGATCGTCGTCTTCACGACCGGTCGCGGGTCGACGACGGGCAACCCGATCGCACCCGTGATCAAGGTCACCGGCAATCCCAACACCTACGAGCGGATGACCGACAACATGGACGTCGACGCCTCCCGCGTCCTCTCGGGCGAGTCCGTCGACGCCGTGGGCGCGGACCTCTATCGCGGGATTCTCGGCGTCGCCGGCGGCGAACGCACCGCCGCCGAACGCCACCGGATGGAGGAGTTCGCCATCAACGACATCCCGCCGAAGGAACTCGCCGCGCTGGGTGATCCGACGTGAGCGTGCTCGGAACGCGCGGCGTGACACCGACGGAGGGCGAGCGATGAAGGGAATCACGCTCGACGACGCGGCCATCGTCATGGCCGAGGCCGACACCGTCGCGACGGCGCTGGCGGACCTGGAGGCGGGCCGCGAGTTCGACCTCTCGACCCACGACTTCGACGTGGGCGGTCACACCATCACCCTCACCGACCCGGTCGAGTTCGGCCACAAGTTCGCGCTCGAACCCATCGCCGAGGGCGAACTGATCCGCAAGTACGACGAGGTCATCGGCGAGGCCACGCGGGACATCGCCGCCGGCGAGTGGGTCCACACCCACAACGTCGAAAGCACGCGCGCCCGACCGGACGACGACGGTGACGACGGCGACGATGCGGCTGACGAGACGGACGGTCAGCAGGCGCCGACACCGGAGGGGGAGCGATGACGCCCGCGATGGAGCCTGCGGCGCGGTTCGCAGGCTACGCTCGCGAGGACCGCCAGCCCGGTGTTCGGAACACGGTGGTCATCCTGCCCTCCGTCATCTGCTCGGGCGTCGTCGCGGAGTCCATCGCCGATGCCGTCCCGGAGGCGACGGTGACACCCCACGACCACGGCTGCGGGCAGATCGGCGCCGACAAAGACCAGACTCGACGCACCCTGCTCCACGTCAGCGAGAACCCGAACGTCGCCGGCGTGGTCGTCGTCGGCCTCGGCTGTGAGACCCTCGACAGCGAGGCGCTGGCCGCGGATCTGTCGGTCCCCGTCCGACAGACCGCTATCCAGACCGCCGGCGGCACCGACGAGGCCATCGAAGCGGGCGTCGCCGCCGCCGAGGAACTCGTCGACGAGGCCCGCGAGAGCGAGCGCCGCCGCGAGCGGTTCGACCTCTCCGAGATGACCCTCGGCGTGACGGTCAGCGACCTGACCGACTCGACGGTCGAGACGGTCAATCCGGCCGTGGGCGCGCTCGTCCGCCGGGTCGTCGACGCCGGCGGGCGCGTCGTGGTCGGCGGCCTCGGGGGACTCGTTCCCCACGTCGACCGCGCCGAGGACCTCGCGGCGGACGCCGAGACGGCCGAGGCGCTTCGGGACGCGATACAGCGTCACCGCGACGAGACGCCGCCGACGCCACTGCGCCGGGCCGCCGACGAGTGGGACGTGACCGACGTGTCCCTGCTCTGGGACCGCGACCCGGTCGTCGACGTGCTCGCCTACGGCGAGACGGCCGACCACGACGCCGGCGTCGCCGTCGTCGAGAGCGTCGGCGGGTTCGAGGAAACGGCCACGGCGCTCGCGGCGGCCGGGGCACAGGTCGTCGTCCACGGCACCGCCGACGGCATCCCGACTGGCCACCCGGTCGTCCCGGTGCTCAAAGTCACCGGTGACCCCGACACCGCGGCCGCGCTCGCCGACGACATCGACGTGGACGCCGCCGCAGCCGGCCCGGACGACCTCCTCGACGCCGTCTTCGCCACCGCGAACGGTGACCTGACCGCGTCCGAAGGCCACGGCCTGACCTCCTTCGCCATCTCGCGGGCCGGCCCCTCCCTCTGACTGTCGACCGTTGCTGATGTTGTGGTGAGAAACGAATCCGCCCTCCGGTCGGTATACGGTTTGTAACAATGACCCGGGCGCCCGTAGTCTAACGTATGATCTGGTGGCTTCTACTCGGATTCCTCGTCTGGCTCGGTGGGGTGCTCGTCGTCTGGTCTCTCCTGTATGCCTCCGCTGAAGTACGTCTCGAAGAAACTCGGATGACGTGATCAGCACTCCCTGTTCTGAACGTTCGCACGGTCAGGGGATGTGCGATTCACCGACAGCGAGGGCGGAGCCCGAGCCGTCGGCCGTTTTCACCGCCGTCAGAGCAAGCTCTGACGAGCCTTGCCTCGCTTCGCTCGGCAAGACCATGTTTTTGCCGGAGGTGCGCAGAGCGCACCGAGGAAACCCACCCGCGAAAAAGATGGTTTAGGAAAGCCAGAGGTTCCGCGGGCGGTCGGCGGCGACGTGTGAAACGAGGTCCTCGGCCACGTCGTAGGGCATCTGGCCGCGCTCGACCTGCGTGCCGACGACGTTCGCGAGCGAGCGACGGAACATCTCGAAGCGGGAGTCGAAGGACATCAGCTTGCGCGAGTCACTGACCATCCCGCCGTAGTTGGCGAGCAGGTCGACGGTGCCGACGTACTCCAGCTGGTCGGCCATCCCGGAGGGGCTGTCGTTGAACCACCAGGCGGCGCCGACGCTGACGGTGGGGAAGGCGCGGGCGATGGTCGCGATCTCGGGGAAGTGGGTGGGATCGACGGTGTAGAGGACGATCTCCATCTCCCCGTCAAAGCGGTTGAGGAAGTGCTTGAGGTTCTCGGCGATCTCGATGTTCTGCGTCGAGATATCGCCGCCGCTGTCGGGGCCCAGGTCCTCGTACAGCGAGTCGCGGTAGTCGCGCACCGCGCCGATGTGGAACTGGGTGACCCAGCCGGTCTCGCTGTTCCACTCGCCGACCCGGTCGAGCAGGAAGGCCTTGAAGTCGGTCACATCGTCGTCGGAAAGCGTTTCGCCGGCGCGGGCCCGCTCGTACACGTCGGCCGCGCGGCGCTCACCGACCGATTTCGTGACGACCTCTCGGAGGCCGTGGTCGCTCGCGCCACAGCCGTGCTCGTCGAAGTACGCGTGGCTGGCCTCGAGCGCCGCGAGAAAGCCCTCCAGGTCGGACACGTCGGTGTCCCAGGCCGCGCCGAGGTCGTCGACATACTCGCGCCAGCCGTCGGCGTCGATTTTCGTCGCGGTGTCGGGCCGCCAGGTCGGGCGGACGGTGAAGTCGTCGACCTCGGCGGCGATCCGCTGGTGGTGTTCGAGTTTCGAGGTCGGGTCGTCGGTGCTGGAGACGACTTCGACGTTCATCTCGCGGAGGAGTTCGCGCTGGCACATTGCCGGCGTGTCGAGCTGGCGTTTCGTCTCGGCCCAGATCTCGTCGGCCGTCTCGGCCGAGATGGGTTTCTCGATGCCGAACCGCCGCTTCAGATCGAGGTGGACCCACTCGTAGGTGGGATTGCCGGCGAACTCGGGGAACACCTCGGCGAGCGCATCCCACTTCTCGCGGTTCGTGGCCGAACCCGTGATCGTCTCCTCGGGGACGCCCCGCTTTCGCATCAGTTCCCACACGTAGTGGTCGGTCGCGCCCTCGACTTCCCAGATGTCCGACCAGCCGTCGTTCTCGGCGACCGCCGCGACGTCGACGTGGCTGTGCGGGTCGAGGATCGGTGTGTCGCGGATCGCGTCGTACAATCTGACGGCCGTCTCCGTCTCCAGGAGGTACTCCTCGTCGATGAATCCCATGTCTGGACTGTCCCGGCACGCGATATTAAAACTGTGGAACGGCGGGGAATCGTTCTCGGTGCGTGTCCGTGTGACCTGCTACCACCGGGATGGATCCGTTCTTTTAATACGCAAACGACCACCCTTTGCGGTATGAACGTACTGGCGACAGGCGTCTACGGTCGCTGTGGGACGGCGATCATGGACCACCTGCACGACCGCCCGGAGTACGATTTCACCTACTACAACCGGTCCGACCGCCCGGCGGACCACCCCTACGGCGGGTTCGACACCGTCGTCGCGGACATCAGCGACGCCGCGGCGCTTCAGGAGGCCTCGGCGGGCCAAGACGCGATGGTCCACATGGCGGCCTACCCCTACACCGACGGTGACTGGGGCGACGTGTTCGAGCCGAACTTCGTCGGGATGCACAACGCCCTCGAGGCCGCGCGCGAACAGGAGGTCGAGTCGTTCGTGTTCGTCTCCTCGAACCACGTCATGGGGCTGTACGAGGACGAGTTCGCCCCCGAACTCTACACCGAGGACAGCGACCTGGTCCTCGACCACACCGACCCCGTGCGTCCGGACTCGCTGTACGGCGTCTCGAAATCCTTCGGCGAGGACCTGGGGCGGTACTACGTCGAGAACTACGAGTACCCCAAGCGGTTCTACGCGCTGCGGGTCTGTAGCGTCCGGATGCCGGAGTACGACCACCCGTACGGCGACGCCGAGCGAGCCGTCGACAACGGCGACATCGAGCGCGACAGTGAGGCCTACGAGCGCAAGGTCGCCCGGATGAAGGCGATGTGGCAGTCCCGGTCCGACTTCGCGCACGAGGTCGCGTGCTGTCTCGACGACGAGGGCGTCGAATACGGCATCTTCAGCGGCGTCAGCGACAACCAGAACCGCTGGTTCGACCTCGAACACGCCCGCGCCCGCATCGGCTACGACCCCCAGGACGACGGCTCCGAGTGGGACGCCCCGCCCGAATAACGCTCCGCGTCGTCGTTCCGGCTCGTCGCTCGGTCCTGATTTTTCTCGCCCGGATCCGGTTTTCGTCGCCCGCGTTCGAAGCACTTTCTCGCAGCGGCCGCGACGGATCCGGGGACGGCCCTTTCGAGTCACGACTTGCGGACGGTATGTTCGCTTCCGGGCTCACGGCCGCGGTCACGCGTGGCTACGCGGTCGAAAAAACGGAGAAATCGCGGCGGAACGCTGGCGTCAGTAGTTGTCGTAGACCGTCTTGATCGAGGTGAAGAAGTCGAGGCCGGCGTCGCCCTGCTCGCGGTAGGTGTTCGTCGAGGACTGCTTGTAACCGCCGAAGGGGACGTGCAGTTCCAGCCCGGTCGTCTTCTCGTTGACCTTCGCCACACCGGACTCGGTGCGGTCGATAAAGGCCTCGGCCTCGCTGTGGTCGTCCGTGACGATGGAGGAGGACAGGCCGTAATCGATGTCGTTGGCGATTTCCAGGGCGTCCTCGAAGCCGTCGGCGGGGATGACCGCCAGCAGCGGCCCGAAGACCTCTTCCTGGGCGATACGCATGTCGCGGTCGACGTCGGAGAAGACGGCCGGTGAGACGTAGTGACCGCTGTCGTAGTCGCCGCCGGTCAGCTCTTCGCCGCCGAACTCGAGGGTCGCGCCCTCGTCCTGGCCGACATCGACATAGTCGAGCGTTGACTCGAGTTCGTCCGCGGAGACGTGCGGGCCCATGCCGGGATCGTCGAGACCGGGGCCGACGCCGAGGTTCTCGGCGTACTCGGTCATGGCCTCGACGAACTCGTCGTAGACTTCCTCGTAAACGATGGCGCGGGAACAGGCCGTACAGGACTGGCCCGTGGTGCCGAAGGCGCCGACGCCGCAGATCTCGACGGCCTCCTCGATGTCCGCGCTGTCGGTGACGATGGTCGGGTTCTTCCCGCCCATCTCGGCCTGGACGCGCTTCAGGTCGTCCGCGGCCGTCTGGGCGACGATGGTCCCGACGGTGGTCGACCCGGTGAAGGAGACGCCGTCGATGCCCTCGTGGCCGGAGATGGGGTCACCGAGTTCGCTGCCGGAGCCGGTGACGTAGTTGATGACGCCGCCGGGGAGGCCGGCTTCTTCGAGGCACTCGATGATCTTGCGGGAGACGTTCGGCGCGACCGAGGCGGGCTTGAAGACGATGGTGTTGCCCGTCGCGAGCGCGGGGGCGATCTTCCAGGCGGGGATGGCGACCGGGTAGTTCCACGGCGTGATGAGGCCGACGGTGCCGAGCGGTTCGCGGACCGTGTACAGGTCCTTGCTCCGGCCGCTCGGGGACTTGACCGTGCCGCCGAGGTCGCGTGCCTTCTCCGCGTAGTAGTAGAAGATGTCGATGGCCCGCTGGACCTCACCCGCGGACTCCGAGCGCGTCTTGCCTTCCTCTTCGACGAGCGTCTCGGTGAGTTCGTCCTTGCGCGAGGCCATCTCCGCGGCCGCGTCTCGGAGAATGGCGCCACGAGCGGGACCGGGTGTGTCGGCCCACTCGTCTTCCGCCGCGTTTGCCGCGCCGATAGCTTCGATGGCGTCGGCCTCCGTCGAGGCCTGGAACTGCCCGACTACCTCGTCCGTGTTCGCCGGGTTACGTACCTCGAACGTCTCCCCGGACTCCGATTCGACCCATTCGCCGCCGATGTAGTTCAGATGTTCGCTCGTCATTTCGGTTCAACCTACCCGCCCCGAGGATACAATTGTTTTGGTAGCGGGCGCTCGTCCGCGCCGCGCGGAAAACCGCTTTTCGTCCGGAAACACACGCCTGCGTCGGTCACATGGGCGCTATCCGACTGACGGCCAAACTACGGCGGTGGCGCTATGGAGTGACGAACGCGCCGAAAAGACTGCCCGTGATACGGTCGGGCAGTACCAGTCTCGTGTGCTGCCGCAACGTGAGTGGCTGCACTCGGACCGTGCCTGTCGGCGGCCCCGTGCGCGCCGATTGGAGAACCGCGACAATCGGTGTCGTCGCCGGTGGGGGCGACGACATCCATGGTGGTGGGTGGTGGTGTACGGGATGTGCCGGATGGTTTCTCGGATGACGATGCAGGTGTCCCGCGTGCGGTATCGGGACAGGCGAACGTATGAACCATGTATATATAACTTTGGTTCAGGACACAATTATTGCCGGCTTTCGGAGGTGTTCGGCCGGGCCCGGACCCAAATCAATTTATACCGTGCTCACGGATCGTATCCCAATGTCGACGCTAGATAGAGCGGACAGCACGACGCCGTCGCGTGCGATGACTTCGCGGGTCCGCGAAGCGATCGGGGACTCGACGCTGCTCAAACTGGGGGTCTTCGGCGCCCTCGAATTCTTCCTTGCATTCGTAATCGACGTGGCGCTCCAGAACGATATCATCGGTCGCGACGCCGGCCTCAACGGTTTCCTCGCGGACCTGTTTCAGGACGGGGGCCTCTGGGGCCTGTGGGCGGCAGTCCTTGGCGTGTGGGGGACTGGTCTGATGCTGGCCGGCTTCCTCGGCTACGCGTTCGTCTGGTTCCAGCGCCGGTAATCCGTTCTTTTCGCGCCCTATCGCTCGGTGAGTTGGGAGATACTGTGCTCGCCGGGTTCGCGCGTCAGCGAGAGCCCCTCGAACTTCCGGATCGTGAACTCCCCCAGGACGTTGACCTCGCATCCTTCTTCGAGGTGCCCGCCGACGGTCCGTTCGCCGTTGAATCCGGTCACGTGCAGGTGTGGGTCCCCGTCCGCGATGGCGCCGGTGACGTTCGTGATCTCCCAGGACCCTTCGAGTTCCAGGTCCACGTTCCGGTCGGCCTGATTCTCGGGGAGATCCGTCCGGTCGACGTAGTGAATGTTAAGGTTGCTGAACGTGCCGATCCCGGAGACGACGGCCCCGGTGTCGACGTCGTGGCGGTCGCACGCTTCCCTGATCGATTCGAGTGCCATATCGCCGCGGTCGAGTCGGACCACGACGTGTCCGTCGTCGGATTCGAATGTCTCCATGCGTTTCTGACCTCGGCACGAACCGGAATAAAACTGCCCCAACCCCGCCGTCTGTCGACCCGCTCGGGGCGCCTACCCGAAAGAGCCAAGACGCGAGCGGCTGACTCTCGGATATGGATCGACGCGCATTCATCGTCGCAGCGACGGCCGTCGTCGCCGGCTGTGGGGGCGGCGGTGACTCCGACACCGACGCGCCGACCGACACCTCGGACGGGGGCACGACGCCCACAGAGACACCGACTGCGACCACTACCGACACTGCCGCGCCGGCGTCGCTGTCCGTCACCGGCGTTTCGACACCCTCGGACCTCGAGATCGGGACGACGTTCACTGTCACAGTGACCGTCGAGAACACGGGCGGACAGGCGGGCACCTTCACCGCGCCCGTCGAGGCTCGTCTCGGCACCGGGGACTGGCAGACCACCGACGCGACCGTCGAGGTGAGCGTCGACGCCGGTGGGACTGCGACGGCCGAGGTCGAACTCGGTCCCTACGACTACATCCAGCCGGCGTCGTTCCGCGTCGCGGACGCCGACCCGGTCGCGCGCCCGCGGTTCGTCCCCCGCGAACTCCCGCTCGGTGGCACACATGCCCTGCCCAACGGGGTCGAACTCTCGCTGACGACCGCCGAGTTCTCGGACACGTACACGTACGAGACAGAAAGCGGTTCGAAGACCCTCGAACCGACCGGGGGTGAGAAGTGGGCCATCGCGACGGTGCGCGCCGAGAACACCGGCGACGGCCCGGCCGACGCACCGCTCGTCTCCGACATCGCGTTCTTCCGCGGCGAGGAGGAGTTCGCGTACCAGCATATCTCCGACAACACATCCCGCTATCGGGGTGGCGAACTCGCCGCCGGGGAGGTGAGCGAGGGCGACCTGCCCTCCGACGTGCCGCTCGAGGCCGAGCGCTCGGACCTTCACGTCGAATACAAGGAGGAGTACGAGGGCGGACAGGTCTCCGTGTTCTGGTCGCTGACCGAGTAATCGTTCACAACTCGCCGCTGACCGATATCGAGCGCAAAACTCCGCCGGGTTCGAGTCACAGACGTTCTACCGAGTTCGAATCGCGTACGAATCGAAGCGTCGAAAAGAGCCGCTGGCAGCCGCGAGCGTCCGCGTCAATCGCCGGTCGCGGTGCCCTCGTCGCCGGCGGAACCGGAATCTCCGAGGGTCCCCTCTTCGCCCTCCGGGAGCGGCTCGCTCTCCCAGTACTCATGGTCGTCGACCATGCGGAAGCAGGTCCCCTGGTGGGACTCGACGTTCGTGGGCGCGTCGTAGGTTTCGGGCTTCTGTTCCTTGCAGACCTCACGCGCTTCGGGACAGCGGGTGTGGTACCGACAGCCGCTGGGCGGGTTCTTCGGGTCCGGAATGTCGATTTTCCGGATCGGCGCCTCCGTCGCACGTTCCTCCTGAGGGTTCAGTTCCGGCGTCGCCCAGCGGAGCGCCTGCGTGTACGGGTGCTGGGGGTTCTGGATGATCTGCTCGGGCGGCCCGATCTCGACCAGTTCGCCCAGGTAGAGCACGCCGATGCGGCCGCCGGTCTTCTCGGAGATATACCGGGCGTTCGAGAGGTCGTGGGAGATAAACAGGTACGAGGTCCCGAACATCTCCTGGAGCTGGATCATGAGATCCATCATCTCGACGCGCAGGGAGACGTCCAGCGCGCTCACCGGTTCGTCGGCGAGGATGACCTCGGGGTTCATCATCATCGAGCGGATGAGTGCCACGCGCTGTTGCTCGCCGCCCGAGAGCTGGTGGGGGTAGCGCTCGATGTAGTCCTCCGGCGGCGTCATCCCGACGTGCGTGAGCAGGCTCAGGATGCGCTGTCGGCGGTCGTTCCCGTCCAGGTCCTTGTTCCAGCGCCTGAGCGGTTCCTCCAGCGAGGCCTTGACGCGCCGATGGGGGTTCAGCGAACTTCCCGGGTCCTGGTGGACGATCTGGAGCGACCGACGGATCTGGCCCCAGTTCACGTCCTCGCCGCCGGACCGCTTGACATCCCAGATGTCCTCGCCGTGGAACTTGACGCTCCCGCCGGTCGGTTCCTGGAGTCCGACGGCTGTCTTTCCGAGTGTCGTCTTCCCACAGCCGGACTCGCCGACCAGTACGACGACGTCTTTCTCGTAGACATCGAGCGAGACGCCGTCGACCGCCTTCACGACGTCCGGGTCCGAGAAGAAACTGAGAAAGCCCGTATCCTCCTCGAAGTGGACCTCGAGGTCGTCGACCGAGACGACCGGGTCACCCGAGCGATCGCCGTAGCCGGCGGTCGAGGGACGGTCCGCCCGCTCGTCGGTCTCGGCCCGGTTCGCGCCCTCTTCCATCATGGGGATGGCGTCGGACGCGTCCTCCCAGTGGTGACAGTGGGCGAAGTGGTCGCCGCCTCCGCTGACCTCGTAGGGTCCGGGGTTCTCCGCGACACACTGCTCGTCGGCCAGCGGACACCGCGGGTGGAACGAACACCCTTCCGGGACGTTGACCGGGTCCGGGGCGCTCCCCTCGACCGGTCGCATGTCCTCGATCGGTGACCCCAGGTTTGGCGTGGATTTGAGCAGTAACCTCGTGTAGGGGTGTTTCGCGTCCTCGAGAATCTCGTTCGTCGGACCGATCTCGATGAACTCGAAGGCGTAGAGGACGCTGATGCGGTCGGCGATGTCCGCGACCAGCGGCAGGTCGTGCGTGATAAAGACGATAGTCAGGTCGTAGCGTTCCTTCAGGTCACGGATGAGCGAGATGATCGAGCGCTGCATCAACAGGTCCAGCGCCGCCGTCGGCTCGTCCATCACGAGCACTTCGGGTTCGAGGACGAGCGAGAGCGCGATCAGCGCTCGCTGGGTCATCCCGCCCGACAGCTCGTGCGGATACGACTCGAGCACCCGGTCGGGGTCGAGATACAGGTCACGGAGGATCTCGCGGGCCCGTTCGAGACCTTCCTCGACGTTCTCGTCGTGGGCGGTCAGCGTCTCGATGAAGTGGGTCTCGATCTTTCGGACGGGGTTGAACGAACTCATTGCGCCCTGGAACACCATCGAGACCTCCTCCCAGCGGTACTGCCTGCGCTCCTCTTTGTCGAACTCGAGGATGTCCTGGCCCTCGCCGCCGCTCTCCGGATAGTACGTGATGTCGCCGGTGAGCAGTCCGGGGTCGACGATGGCGTCCAGGAGCGCGGACGCAAACATCGACTTGCCCGACCCGGACTCGCCGACGACGCCGATGATCTCGTTTCGCTGGATGTCCATGTCGACGCTGTCCAGCACGCGCGATTCGCCACGGTCCATGTCGAAGGTCACGGAAGTGTCCCGGACCTTCATTATCGTGTCACCGCCGCTCACGCCGCGGTCGTACTCGGAGTTTGATTGTGAGACAGTCATCTTATTTCCCCGTCAGCATGTCGCCGGTACTCGGTTCGCTCTCGGCTTCGACTTCCTCGTTGGCGGTCGTCTTCTCGTGGCGGGCCCGCACTCGCGGGTTAAACACCCGGTCGAGGGACTGCCCGAGCAAGATCAGCCCGATGGAGATACCGATAATGGCGAGCATCGGCGCGAGGAACCAGTGGAACGCGTCCGGCCGGTTGTAGGCCCCGACGGACTGTGCGTTGTTCAGCGTCACGCCCCAGTTGGCGTCCTCGTACGGAAGGATCCCGAGGTAGTACAGCCCGGCCGCCTCGAAGATGACCCGGCGGGCCGAGTTGGTCATGTTGATCACGACGTACGGCATCAGGTGCGGGACGATATCCTTGAAGACGATCCGTCGCCGCGGGATGCCCATCGCGCGTGCGGACTCAACGAACGACTCCTGTCGCAGGGTCAGCACCTGCGAGCGGATCGCACGTGCGATCCCACCCCAGGCGGCCACGGAAAGCAGGATACCCACGTAGTAGGGGTTCGACACCTCCAGCAGAGCCGCCAGCACCATCACCAGCGGGAAGCCCGGGAGGTTGATCGAGACGTCCGTGATCGAACTCAGGACGGTGTCGACCGTGCCACCACGGTAGCCAGCGACGGCACCGATGATGGTCCCGGTCCCGACGGCAAACAGGGATCCCGCGAGGATCATCTTCAGGATCGCGTCGGTGGAGTTGACGATCTGAGCGAACAGGTCACGGCCCATGATGTCGGTACCGAACGGGTGCTCCCAGATCCCGGTGTAGGTCCAGATACCGAGGCTGACCTCCCCGATCCCGAACGGATAGTGCGTGTAGTTCGGGTTGAACGGCTGGAGGTACTGGGGCCCGTCGAGCGGTTCGGCCGCCCCGATGATGGCGACTCCGACCGTCCCCATCAACACGTAAAACAGGACGATCGTGAACCCGATCCGGGCGCGCCAGTCCCGCCAGATGATCGCAAACGGCGCGTAGACGTAGGCGTCGTAGTACTTCCGAGCGCGGTCCATCCGGCTCTCTTCGTACTCGGAGACGACTTCGAACGGCGAGTCGACGGTTCCGCCGTCGGTCATCGTCGCGTCGGATGACCCGTCGCCGGTCGGTATCGCGTCGGACAGATCGCCGTCGGTGGTTGCGGCCCCTGTCTCCCCTTGCTCGCCGTCAGTGGGTGTGTCGGTCATGTCGTCGGAAGGCTCGTCAGTAGGATTCATCTTTCCCTCCTCTCGCCCGCGGGTCGATGTAGCCGTACGTGAGGTCGGCAAAGAGGAGCGCGGCGACCGTTACGAGTGTGATGAGGGCGAATCCGCCCATCATCAGCGGGTAGTCACGCTGGTTGACCGCCTGGTAGACGACGAAGCCCAGTCCGCGGTACTGGAAGACCTCTTCGAGGACGACCGACCCGCCGAACATCTCGCCGATACTGATGAGCAGCGTCGTGTACAGCGGCAACACGGCGTTGCGTGCCACGTACTGCGTCGAGATAGTGAAATCGGAGAGTCCGCGGAGTCGCGCGACCCGAAGGTAGTCCTCACCGAGAACGCGGATACTGTTCCCACGCATTCCCAGCGAGGCGATCCCCGAAGCCACCAGATACGACATCACGGGGAGTGCCGCGTGCTGGATCATCGAGGCGACGTACGGATAGTTCAGTCCCGGTTCCACGCCCGCTCGAACCCTGCCGCCGGTCGGGAACCACCCCCACCGGTAGGCCATGAAGATGAGCATCAGGATCGCCAGCACGTAGAAGGGGATCGAACCCATCAGGACGGCGAAGCTCGTAAAGCCGACGTCGAGCTTGCTCCCTTCCCAGTAGGCCATCAGCGCACCGATAGCCATCCCCGCGAAGAAGCTGATGAACACGCCCCAGCTGAGGACGAACAGCGTCCAGGGGGTGACCTGTGCCAGTTTCGTCGCGACCGGCATCTGGTACCAGGTCGACCGCCCCAGGTTACCCTGGAAGAAGTTGACCATGTACTCGAAATACGCCGGTATGATCGGTTTTGTCGGGTCGATCGCCATCCGCACCCGCACTAGTTCCCTCGCTCGAACTGGATTGACGCCCGATTGGCGAAGGTTCTCGACCATCGCCCCCATCGGGTTCCCGGGCATCATCCGGATCATGACGAACGAGAGCGTCAACACAGCCCAGACTGTGAAAATCATCTGAGCTAGTCGCCGTATTCGCCAGTCTATCTGTACCATGCTACGAGTACGGCAAAGTTACACGAGGTCCCTAATCAATGTATCCATCTTTACGGGGGTAACGGGGATGTAATCCGAAACTCGGATCCGAGTACCCTTTTTCTAAACTGTCTCGGGCCTCTCTGAACCGCTCCGGATCTCGCGATATCCCGCTCTCCCGGCGACGCGCCGCCCAGCACCACGAACAGGTCTCAGAACGGGTCCCAACCGGTGTATAGCACCGCGACCGCCGCGACGAAGGTAAGCACCGTCGGCAGGAGCGTCAACTGTGCCGCGACGTACGACCCGGTCCCGGGCTTGATGTAGAGAAAGGAGAACGCGAGCAAGAGGAAAAACACCATATCGAGCGCGATGACCAGTCGCGACGCGAACTGCATCGTTCCCATACTCGAAAGACACGCTCCGCAGGGTATAAGTGTGTTTTCTCGCGAACCCGCATTCCACTCGTCGTCCGTGGGTTCGCACGCTCACCGCTCGTTGGTATCGAGCACGAAAAACGGAAAACCGCAACAGTTCGCGGCGTCACGTGAGTCGCGGGACAGACGAAAGACGGGGTCGGTGGCCGATTTCAGCCGCGGTAGCTCAGCTGACCGTCCTCCATCTTCGGCGCGATGTAGAGCGCGTCGTCGACGCCGTTTTTGATGCCGGCACGGACGTCCATCTCCCAGTTGGAGCCGTTGTACGCGCCCGCGTCGGGCTGATACATCATCTCGGCCTCGGGGAGGAACTGGTTCCACCACCACAGCAGCTCGCGGTGGTACTGCTGTTCGCCGGTGGCCTGCCACTGACGGATGTGTTCCTCGATGTTGATCGTCTTGGTCCCGTTTTCGCCCTGGGGATCGCCGATGGGCATCGGGATGTCACGCTCCATCTGGAAGTGCGTGATCGACTGGATCCAGTCGGGGACGAGTCCGAGCGACCACAGCGCGGTGACACCGTTTGCCGAGGAGCCGTCGGGCATGATGTCGTACTCGCCGTTGTTCCGGCGTTCGTCGAACGTCGCCGAGTCGACCTGCAGTTGTTCGGTCGCGATGCCGAAGTCCTGGAGGTTCTGTTTCAGGATCGTGATGTCCTTACGCTGGGCGCCGTTCATGAAGTCGATATTGAAGCGGTTGCCGTCAGGCGTCTCCCAGTTGCCGTTGTCCCGGCGGGTGTAGCCCGCGTCCTCGAGCAGTTCGGCGGCGCGCTCGGTGTCGTTCTGGCCGTACTTCGTGAAGTTGTCCTTCACGAACTGGGCCGCGGGGTGAGAGTTCTCCGACATGACCTTCCCGGGGACCCGGCACGGCGGCCAGTCGAACAGGCGGTTGACGCCCTCGAGCAGCGCTGAGACGGACTGGCGGTCGAAGACGTGACAGATGGCCTTTCGGACTCTGGGGTCTTCGACGGCGGAGTCGTAGCCCTCGACGCCGTCGCCGCAGTTGAACGCGAACAGCTTGTTCGACGAGCGCCCCTCGCGGAAGAGTTCGTGCCCGTTCGGCAGGCGACCCTGGAGGGAGGTCTGGACCGGGAAGCCCTTGTGGGACGCGTCGACGCGGCCGGCACCGTAGGGCTGGATCGGCTGATTGGTCGAGAACAGCCGCAGCGCGAACTCGTCGAAGTTGATGTTGTCCGAGTGCGGGTGGTCCTCGTATTTCGACATGATGATGATGTCGTCACCGACCTCCTCGAGCTGGAACGGACCGTGTCCCGGCGGGAGGTCCTCGATCATCGGGTACGAGGCGGACGTGATGTTCGAGATGACTTCCTGTTTCTCGTCGCCCTGTCGGTTGCGGAGCCGCTCGTGCCACTGGCTCCAGCGGTCGTCGTCGCGCTTCGTGAAGATACCGCGCGGGAGATTGCCGTTGTACGCACCGATCGTGTTCTGCACGGCGAAAATCTCGTCGAGCGGGTCGTGGAGGTCGATCTGGACGTGATAGTCGTCGGAGGCCGAGATTGACTTCATGACCGGGTCGGCTCGCTCGTTCTCGCCCGCGGAGAAGCGAGCGATCTCCAGTTCGATCTGCTGCTCCATCACGTAGTCGCGTGCGTTGAACTGGGTGCCGTCGTGCCACGTCCACTCGTCGCTGAACGTCGCTTCGAGGGTCGTCTCGTCGGTCATCTCCCACTCGTCGACCATCAGCCCGTAGGCCTCGTTCTTGGTCGGACTGTAGACGACCGGACGGTCCATCATCGCCGCGCCCGGGTGCCAGCAGCCGATCTGGTTCGGGTTCCACGGGTTGAGGTGGCGCTGTGTCGGCGTCGCACCCGAGGTCAGCGGGTCGAACACGCGGAATCGCTGGTCGTAGGTCTGGTTGCCGGAACCGCCACTGGTTCCGTCGTCCGGTGTGTCCGTGTCGCCGCCCCCGCCGCCCGAACAGCCGGCGAGGACTACGGCGCTCCCCGCCGCGCCGGCCTTGACGAACTGCCGTCTTGTACTCGAATCTTCCCGCCAGTTGCTAGAACCTGGCATACCTTGGCGTTGCGGAGGGGCATATATATATTTAACTATAGCTAACCCGACAGACAATCACCCCGGATGCCGGTATAAACCCTCAGAAACGCCAGAATCAGCCGTTTTATCGATCCAGATCGGCTGCGGCAGAACCCTGATACTTGCTGATCGTTCGTGTTCTTATTCACTCCTTATCCGGTTTCCCCGGCCGGCCTTGCCGCATTCTGCTGGGTTCGATGGAACGAAACGATTCGCGCGCAGGTGCAGGTCTCCCCACCCGGTTTCGAACCTGGGTCGTCCAGGCGCTGTCGTTCGCCGGCCGAAAAAACGGAGAAAGTAACGGGGTGGTTAGTCGCGACGCGTCAGGAACATCGCCGCGGCGAGCAGCGCGACCAGGGCGATGGCGATACCGAAGCCGGGTCCGCCGTCACCGGAGCTGGTGTCGGTTGCCGTCGGGGTGTCCGTACCCTCGTCGGGCGTGGCCGTCGCGGTCGGCGATGCGGTCGGCGTCGCCGATGCGGTCGGCGTCGCCGTCGGCGTCGACTCTATCGTGTACTCCGCGCTCGCGGAGACCGAGGAGCCGTCGTCGTTCTGGTAGGCGCCGTCGTTGGCCGGCCAGCCGAACTCCTCGTTGTTGTCCGAGTCCGTGTGGACCAGGATGTACACCGTAGTCGTCTCGTCGATCGTCTCGTCCAGCGATATCCCGATGTCCGAGTGCTCGCCGGACTCGAGGTAGTCGCTGGTCCCGATGGTCGGTCCAGTCGGGCTGTTGGTGTGGACGGAGACGAACCCGCCGTCGCTCAGGTCGACGCTGTCAACCGTGACGCTCTCTCCGTCACCGGTCTGTGAGCTGAACGAGACCGTCGCCTCGGGCGGCGCGCGGATCTCACCTTCGACCTGGTCGACAACGAGCGGGTCGGGGTAACTGCTGGGCAGGTCGGCGACGACACGGGCCTGAGCGGAGATTTCCGTTCCGACAGGCAGTCCGCTCGTGTCGATTGTCGTGGAGATGCTTCCCCACGGGGCAGTCGACGGACCGTCACAGCAGATGTTCGGGCCCATTCCGGCCAGCCCCATCTCACCGGTGCTGGTGTTTATGAGCTCGGTGCCGTTCTCCGCGGTCGCGGTGAACTGGATGCCCATCGCGGTCCCGCGTGCGAGCGTGGAGTTGAACTGCACCGTCGCCTCCTCGGACTGCGGGATGCGGAGCGGTTCTTCCACGTTCGCGAGGGTAGTCCGACCTTCAACGAACCGGAACTGGGCGGTTTCGGTGCGTTCGCCCGCTTCGGTGTCGATGGTCAGTGTCGCCTCGAAGGCGTCACCGGCGTCGGGCTGGGTCGGCTGTCCGTCCTCGAAGAACGTCATGTCGTTGAGCTTGAACGAGAAGAACAGTCCCGTCATCTCACTGGAGTTGTAGAGGCGCTGGTCCGACGAACTGTTGTCGGGAACCACGAACACGCCAGAGGAGTTCTGTGAGAGGTCCAGCGAGAGCGGCGTGCCGTCCTGCGCGTTCGTCTGCGTGACGTTCAGCGAGAGCGGCGAGTTCTGGAGCTTTTCGACCGAGTCGGTCCCCGGGGAGACCTCGATCGCCTCGAAGATCTCGTCGGTCGTCTCGTAGTGGAGGAACATCTCGTCGTAGTACGGGTCCTCGACGCCGCTGCTGTAGGCGATCGTCGAGTCACCCGACAGGTGACCGTCGCCCACCTGGTTCGCGATGCCTCCCGGTGTACGGTCGTCCGGGTTCGTGTACGCGATGGTCAGCGACTTCGAGTCCCGGATGGTCGCGTTCTCGATCGTGTAGTTCGGATCGATGACGTCCCGGACCGTCCCGGACCCGGAAGCCATGTAGATGCGGTTCTCGGATTCCAGCAGGACCTCCTGGTCACGGAAGTCGCTGGTCAGTTCCGCGTCGGGCAGGTAGCCCGGCGAGTAGAGGTGGACATCGAAGTCCTGGCCCTCCAGGCCGGTGAAGTCGAACTCGCCGACTGCTTCGCCCCACGGGATGGTCCCGCTCGTGTCGCCGCCGAGCTGGTAGTCCCCGTCGACCTCGAGCGTGGTGGTCTGGTTCTCACCATCTTCGGGTTCGAGAACCATGGCCATCGTCGAGGCCGTCATCTGCTTTGTCTCACCGACGACGTCCTGGTTGAAGGAGTTCGCCGGCGAGTAGTCGTCTTCCATCTGCGACTCGCCCTCGACCATCTCGAAGGAGACCGTCTGGGTCTGGTCGCCAGCCTGGAACGTCCCTTCGTAGCTCTCGCCCGGTTCGAAGCTGGTCTCCTCACCGTCTTCCATCAACGTCGCGCGGTTGGGGTCGATCCAGACGTACAGCCCCGAGTCGGACCCATCGTCGTTGAGGTAGTCCTCCTCGACGCCTTCGGTGTCAGCGAACACCATTACCGGCGGGATCTCGGCCTCGGTTTCGGCGCTGAGTTCCGGTTCGGGGTAGTCCTCCTGGTTGGCCGCGAGGTCGAGCGTCTTGTCACCGTCGGTCTGCTCGACATCGAGGTCCCAGGATTCGTTCTGGATGAAGTTCTGGGTTACGAGACCCTTATCGGCGCCCGAGGCCGGCGGATCGAGTGCCTCGAGCCCCTCCGATTCGACGTGAAGGGCGACCATGTCCCACTTGTCGTTGGGGTTCCGGGCCGTCGAGTTGTCGACGGTGAGCTCGACGTCGCCCTCCGCGTTGGCGAACATCGAGATGCCGGACGTGTCGTCCTCGTATTCGTTCGGGAGAACCGGGTACGGACCGTTCGCGTTACCCGGGTCACGGAACCAGGAGATCGTCAACGGCTTCGCCGTCCCCTGTTCCATCGGCCCATCCGCGTTGCCGACCCCGTTGCCGACACCATTGCCGACACCATTGCCGACCTGGTTGCCGACGCCGTTTCCTGCGTGATTCGCGACCGCGGACGACCCGGCGACCGCGATGGATCCCGCCACTACGGAGAGGACCATCACTGCCGCCAGCATCATCGCGCGGAACATCTTATGTGAGTCTGTCATGTTTCCATCTTTCTACGAGGTTCGTTCGAATTGATCGAATCACCCGCGTAAATAGTTTTGTGTTCATTCCCTTCGAACCCCTGCCATATGACAGGCCCCATCGCTGTGATTCGGTCGTCAGGTGCACCCCACTCGTAGCCTGGAGTGACGGAAACGGGTTTCCGGATCCGAGCGCCGATCCGAACGAGCCCGGACACAGTTCGATACTCCCCCCGGGATCGCAGGTCGATCCGAAAATGTCTCTCAGAATCGAACCGCTACCCCTCCTTTTCCGCCACATTGTTCCCTTAGGACGAACGTTACCTAGCCAGGTGAATCGGATAAATTTCGAATCATACCGGTTTTCCGGAGAAGATAGGGCTAATAAGGATAGTTCCCTCTGGAGGAACGAGTATCGAACGATCCACGCTCGGCCCGGGATCCGACCTGTCGATAGTTCGCCCCATATTAATTACGAAAATATACTTGTAATTTACTCGGTACCGGATACCAAATTTTGCGTTTTTCGGGGAGAGATCGGCCGTTTCACGCGTATCCGCTCCGCCCGCGATCTGTCCAGTGCTGGTCTCGTTCGCACCCTCCGGTGATGAGTACCATAGGCGGCCGATCAAGTCTGTTTGTCAGAGGCGAACCATTTCACAGGTCGGAACTGCTGGCCTCTCCCTCGTCCCCCGTCGTTAGTAGTCTCGATATCCGTTCCCGTGGCGGTTGGGACGGGTTCGCTCCGTTCTCGCAACTCGAAATGTGGCACATTCTGTTCCTTCCTCGGGAATAATGCATATCATGGATCTTCACGGGGTAGTTCCCGGATGGTCCACTTCGACGGTCCAGCCCCCGTCCCCAACCCGTACCCCCGTTGGTACGCCGTCGGCGAAGGATCACTCGAGATAGCCGAGCGCCTCGAGGTGACGTTCCGTGTCCTCGGCCGCGTCTTCGAGACCCGACTCGGTCACCGCTCCGGAGAGCGTTTCGAGTCGTTCGCGCGTCTCCTCGAACGACGAGCGGAGTTGAGCCACGGTTTCGGGTTGCTCGTCGGAGAGATCCGTCGTCTCTCCCGGGTCCGTCCCGAGGTCGAACAGCAGCGTCGACGGGACGGCGAACTTCCAGAGGAGCGATTCGACCATCCGGCGCGGGTCCCGGCGCCACTGCCAGTCTTTCCGGATCGTGAGGAACTTCTCGTCGCCGCGCCTGAGTGCACCGGAGTAGACGTTCTCGGCGGTCGGCCGTGACTCGACGAAAATCTCCCGGTCGGGGCGGTCGCTTCCGAGCGGCACCAGCGACTCCCCCTGGAGGGTGTCCGGCCGCTCGACCCCGAAGAGGTCCGTGACCGTCGGGTAGATGTCGGTGAGCTGGACGAGCCGTTCGACGGACTCGCCGGCGAACGTGTGGGGGCCGCTTTCGCCCCCGTCGGCGCCGCCGTCGACCGCGTCGGTAGTCGGGAACTTGACGAGCAGGGGCACGTTGACGACTTCCTCGTAGACGACGCCGCTGTGGCCGATGATCGGCCAGTCGAAGAACTTGGTGTGGTCACCGAACGACTCCCCGTGGTCCGCACAGAGCACGACCAGCGTCTCGTCGTACAGCCCCTCCTTGCGGAGTTTCTCCAGAAGCGCCCCGAACTGTCGGTCGTTGTACCGGATCATGTCCCGGTAGATCGACCGGACCCGGTCTAAGTTGTCCGTCGTCACCTCGGACTCCCGGATCACCGCCGCAGGGTCGTTACCGAAGTGTGACTCCTCGCCCCGGACGAAGTAGGGGCCGTGCGTGTCGATCGACCAGGCGAGCGTGAAGTCGTCCTCGTCGGACGCGACCGACTCGTAGTGGTCGAAGAGCACGTCGTTGAGGTCTTCCGAGAGGGGGATGACTTTCCGGTCGATCCCGAGTTCGTCCGTCACCTCCCCCTCGCTCCCGCGGGACTCGGCGGTGCGGCGTCGCTGCTGGGTCGTCGGGTCCTTCTGGAGGTGGGTAAAGGAGTCGAAGCCGGTGAAGCCGAACTCCTCGGCGACGAAGGTGTTGGCGCTGACGGCGGTCGTGGAGACGCCGGCGTCGCCGAGTTGGCGGGGGAGCGTGTCCGGAAGCGACGGGAGCTTGTCCAGCAGTCCCATCGCGTTGACGGCCAGGGGTTGCCGACCGGTCAGGATCGACGCGGCCGAGGGCTTGGTCCAGGTCGCCGTCGAGTAGGCGTTCTCGAACCGCACCGCCTCCTCGGCGAAGGCGTCGATCGCGGGCGTCGTCTCCGCCTCGTGACCGTAACAGGAGACGAAATCTGCCCGGAGCGCGTCCATCACGTAGACCAGGACGTTCACGCGCCGAGCACCTCCGCGAAAAACGACGCCCATTCGCCGACCATCCGTTCGCGGGTGAACTGGCTGGCGTACTCGTGGCCGCGCTCGCCGAAACGCTCCCCGTCCGCGAGCCCCCGCGAGACGGAATCCTCGAGATTCGCCCAGTCCTCACAGACGATCTGGTCGCCACCCTCCAGCAACATGCCCATCCCGCCGCGGCCGCTCCCGACGACCGGCGTCCGGGCGAGCATCGCTTCCTGGACCTGCAGGCCCCACCCCTCGGGGAACTCGGACATCGCGACCACGGCGTCACAGGCCGCGAGCACGCGGAGGTACTCCTCGTAGGGTAGATCGAGATGTGTGACCGGCGCCCCCGAGTCGGTCCGGCCGGTCGTCACCAGCGTCGCGTCCCAGTCCGCGAGTTCGCTGGCGACCCGGTGACCGCCCTTCCCCGGTGCGCAGGGGCCGACGTGGATCAGCGGTTCGTCGGGGTCGTCACGGAGCCGGTCGCGCGTCTCGGCGACGGCCGCCTCGTCGAACTCGAACTGCGCCACTGGGAGGCCGTTGTAGATAGTCGTCACCCGGTCGTCGATGCCGCGGGCCTCGAGGTAGTGGGCCCAGAAGTCGGAGACGACGACGATGTGGTCGACTTCGCGCAGGCGGACGCGGACGAGCCAGCTTTTCAGCGCCGAGAGCGCGTCACCGACCGAGGCCGTCGGGTCCGGCGTCGGCAGATGATGCAAGACGAGCACGTTCGGCGTGCGCCGCCCGGGGCCGCGGACGGCGAGACTCGACAGGCTCTCGACCCACAGGTCGACCGCGGGGTCGTCGTAGGTGGCCAGGTTCCACGCCGCCGAGGCGAACTGGCGCGGCGCGAGGCCGGCGTCGACGTGGACCTCCTCGATATCGACCGTGTCCGCGAGGCCGTCGACGACTTGCCGTCTGACCCAGGCACCGCCCGAGCGCCCGTCGTAGGTCACCATCCACCCCACGTCGCTCATTGCTCTCCGGTTTGCGACTCGGCGACTTTACTCCATCGGCCTGCTGTCGGTCACTGGCCGTCGCCGATGGCGTCTCGGGCCACGGACCCCGCCGTGACCCGACGATAGGCCCCGTCGACGGTTTCGGCCAGTCGCTCGTAGGTCCGGGCGGCGACGTATGCCGCCATCGAGTCGGGGTCGTAGTGGGTCGGTCCCGCGTCGACATCGTGATCTGACCCCTCCGCCGCGACGAACTCCCCGAGAGTCGCCGCCAGCCCCGCGCTCGACTCGGGTTCACAGAGCAGGCCCAGGTCCCATTCGCGGACGTGTCGGCCGAGCGTACCGAAATCGGATGCGATCACTGGCCGGCCGGCGGCACAGGCCTTCGTGAACACCGTGCTTGGGCGGAGTTCGCCGAACGACTGCTCGTAGGGGAGCACCACCCCGTCGGCCGCCCGGAAGTACGCGAAGACGTCCGACTCGGGCACGTACTCCAGCCTGTCGACGACGGTGACCGGCGACCCGTCGGCCGCGGCCGCCACGTCGGCCGACGTGATGGCGCTCGGCGGTCCGGCGAGGACGAGCGTGAACGGTGGCCCGTCGTACGTCGCGACGGCGTCGAGGAGCGTCCCGATGCCCTTCTCCTCGCGCATCTGTCCGAAAAAGAGGACCGTCGGTCCTTCGGCGGGGAGGTCGAGTCGCTCCCGCGCGGCCGCCTGCGAGAGTGAGTCGGGGTCCCAGGACTCGACGGGGTCGGGCGCGACGGAGATCCGATCGACCGCCGCGCCGGTCGCGTCGGCGGCGATGTCGGCCTGCGCTGCCGCCGAGGGCACGGTGAGGTGGTCGAAGACGCCCTCGTCGAGACACGTCGCGAGGTACCACCGGTCCCAGTCGCGGCCGCGGCGAAGCGCGGGCGGACAGTACCGCGTGAACGTGCGACCGCCGGCCCGCTCCAGAAGTGCGCACAGCGGCCGCGCGGCCGGGAGCGGCGCGCTGTCGGGCTTGAAGAAGACGCCGTTTATCGTCGCTACCGTCGGCGGGAGGTCGGGCCGGTCGCAGTGATAGCGAAGTGCGCCGAGGATCTTGTCGGCCTCGAGGACGTGGACAACGTCGTAGTCCCCGGCGGCCGCGTGGTCCGCGAACTCACCGACGAGGTCCCAGGTGGGGTTCCGGACGCTCGTCGCGAGGAAGTCGTAGGCCGTTCCGAACGGGTCCCGGTCCGGGACGACGGCGGGGCGGTCGGTCAGCGGCGACCGGTCGCGCAGGTACACGAGGTCGTCTTCCTCGAAGTACATCCCGTGCTTTTCGGTCGGCGCGACGGTGAGGAAGTCGACCGAAAGCGAGGAGTCGCGGGCCGTGAGCGCGCGCCGGAGGGCACTGGCGTACTCGAGGTGGTGCCCACCCGCGTAGAGGTCGAAGAGGAGGACGTTCATGACCGAGCCCTCGCGGCCGACGATAATCCCGTTTGCGGTCGCTCGGCGGAACGGCACCGCTTTTGTAGGTCGTCGTGCTACGGGGAGGCGATGACCGACCGCCGCCCGCCGTTCGTGCCCTCCGCTGTGGCACGATTCCGATTCGTCGATCTGGTGGCCACTGCCGCCCTCGCCGTCGTGCTGGCGGCGGCGACGCTCGCGTTCGAGGGTGCCGACTCGCTGGCCGCCGAGGCCGCCGGCACGGTCGCGGGCGGGTCGACCGGGTCGCTCGCGGCGGCGCTGGCGGTCCTCCCGCTGGTCGCGGTCCTGCCGGGATACGCGGTTGTCGCCTGTCTCGCGCCGGTCGACCGGTCCGTCCCCCGTCCGCTCGTGGTCGTTCCGGTCGCCAGCCTGTCCCTCGCGACGCTGGTCACGGTGGGACTCCGGGTCGCGCCCGTCGACGTGACAGCCGGCGCACTCGCCGTCTCGCTGGCGTTCGTCACAGTCGCGCTGGCCGCCGTCGCGGGGGTACGCCGCCGCCGCGGCACCGCGGGGCGACCGGTCGACTGGAGCGCTGCAGGTCGCTCGGCCGACGGGCGCGACGTTCCGGTCGCGTTCCTGGCGGTGACGGCGCTCGTCCTCGTCGTCGCCGTGGCCTACGTCGGCGTTCTCGCGCCCCCGACCGAGACGTTCTCCACGCTCTCGGTGTCCCCCGCCGACGGGGACGTGACCATCGAGTCGCTCGCGCTCGACCCCGGCGAGGAGACGGCGCTCGACGTGGCCGTCGAGAATCAGGAGGGCGAGCGGGTCGCGTACACGCTCGTCGCGCAAGTCGAGGTGGTCCGCACGGCCGGCAACGAGACGACGATTCTCGGGACCCAGTCCAGCGAGCGCTTCGAGACGACGCTGGCGGACGGCGAGCGCTGGACGACCACCCACGCCGTCTCGCCGGAACCGGTCCCCGGCCGTCAGCGGGTGGCCTACTACCTCTATCGCGGGTCGGCACCATCGGATCCCGGCGAGGACACTGCCTACCGCACGGCCGTCGTCTGGGAACCGGTCGAGGACGGGACCGGGTAGGATCGGACGACGGCGGTCGGCCGGTCGACTCGTTTCCCCGGGACGGACAGGAAAGCGTTATCACCCGGAGCGTGCCCATGTAGGGCAATGAGAGTGCAGGTGGACGGGCCCTGTCTGGTCCGACGTCTCCGTTCGTCGAGGGAGGACGAACGATGACGGGGGACGATGCCCCCGCGGCCGAAGACGACGCCCCCGCGGCCGAAGACAACGTGTCCGCCGACGGGAGCGGCGCGCTCGCGGCCGAAAACCACCGACTCCGGGTCGCGCACGCCGACGCGACAGGGTCGCAGTACCGGCTGACGGCGCTCGCGCTCGTCGGCGTCGGAATTCTCGCGTTCGTCGCGGCGCTCGCGTTTCCGAGCGTCCGCGAGGTGTTGGTCGCCATCGGCGGGGCCGGTGTCGTCCTCGGCATCGTCACTGCCTACGTTCCCGCGGGGGACAACCGGCCGCGAACCCTCGACGCCGCGCTCTACGGGACGCTCGCGACCAACGAATCCGGCGTCTGCGACGCGCTCGACCTCTCGGACCGACTGATCTACGCGCCCGTCGCCGACGGACAGGTCCGACTCGTGGTCCCGCGGAATAGTGGCGTTGCGGCCGCGGACCTCCCGGACCGGGACGCGCTCACGAGCGTGTTCGTCGACCGCGGAAACGACAACGGCGAGAGCAACAGCGACGGCGACGGCCCCTGGGGGGCCACCTTCGAACCGACCGGGAAGTCACTCCTCGCCGAGACCGAGGCGGCCGACGGTCCGCTCGCGGGGTCCGATCCCGAGGGCGCCGCCGACCGACTGTGTCGATTCCTCGTCGACCGGGCCACGCTCGTCGCGAGCGCGGATCCGTCGGTAGATGCCGAGGCTGGGCGCGCTCGCGTCACCGTTGGCGAGAGCGCGTTCGGCCCGCTCGACGGCTTCGACCACCCTGCCGTCTCCGTGCTGGGGGCTGGACTGGCGACGGCGCTCGACCGCCCGGTGAGCGTCACCGTGACGGCGGGTGAAGGGAGAGACGGAGAAAGTGGTGGGACCGAGAACACGGCGAGTGATGGAACCGAGGACGGAGCAACTGCTGGCATCGGTGACGAGGCCGACGCGGACCGCGAGGGCGGCGCGGTCGTCACCTGTCGCTGGGCGACCGACGACGGAGGGTCCGGGCCGTGATATTCGTCAGCGTCGGCACCTCGAAATACCCGTTCATACGCCTGGTCGAGACGGTCGACCGGGTGGCCCCGGACCTCGACGAACGGGTGTTCGTCCAGGCGGGGGCGACGCTGCCCGATTACACGCCCGAGAACGTCGAGTACACGGACTACGTCTCCCGCGAGGAGTACGACCGCCTCGTCGACGAGGCGCGCGTGTTCGTCACCCACGCCGGGACGGGGAGCATCATCACCGCGCTGGAGGCGGGCACGCCGCCGCTTCTGGTCCCGCGAAAAGCCGAGCGGGGCGAACACACCGACGACCAGCAACTCGAGACGGCCGCTGGCTGGGAGGGCCGGGCGGGCCTCAGCGTCGCCCGCTCGACGGACGAACTCGAGTCGATGCTCCGCGAGGACGCCGTCGCGACGCCCGACCTGGGTGAGAACGGAGATGTGGAAGCGGAGCGACTCCAGGACACCATCGCCGACATTCTGGCCGCGAAGGCCGAGGCGACCGGTGGTCAGCTAACCGTGGTCTGCCCGAGTCCGCCCGGCGGCCACCTCACGCAACTGCTCCAGCTTTCGGACGTGCTCGACGAGTACGACACCCGGTATCTCACCTGGGACGAAGAGATAACCGGCTCCGTCGAGGGCGCCGAGCCAGTGACCGGCTACCATCTGGAGGAGTTTCCCGATCCCGAGATGCTCCGGGATCTGGCCGTCTCGGAGTTCGAGATACTCCGCGACCTGATCGCGGACCCGCCGGACGTGGTCATCTCGACCGGCGGCGGATCCTTCGTCATCTCGGCCGTCTACCTGGCGAAAGCCCTCGGTGCGGACGTGATCCACATCGAGTCGCTGACGCGGTTCGACTCCGCCTCGACGACGGGGCAGATACTCGCACCCATCGCGGACCGGCTGTTCGTCCAGCACCCGGCCGTCAGGAGCGAATACGGCGTGCGAGCCGAGTACGAGGGGAAGCTGTTTTGACCCGACGCCCTCTCCGTGGGGACAGACAACATGCCCGACGACGCGGCGACCGGTCCGGACTCGCCCGCGGATAGTGGCGACGGCGACTCGGACTCGCCCGCCGATGGCGCCGACGACGACTCGGACACGCCAGCCGGTAGCGGCGATGGCGACTCACCCGTCGCCCAACTCGCCGCCGGCGCGGGGACTGGCGTCGTCGGTCGGCTCGGATCGAAGGCGCTCTCGCTCGTCATCGAAGTCCTGCTCACGCAGTTTCTCGGCCCCTCGCGGTACGGGCGCTACGTCCTCGGCAAGAGCGTCGCGCGCATCGCCCAGCGGCTCGCCCAACTCGGGCTCACCCAGGGCGCGGTCCGGTACGGCTCGATACACTACGAGGCCGACGACGAGGACGCCCTCGCGGGCGTGCTCACCGCCTCGCTCGTCCTGAGCGCCGGCGCGGGCGTCGTCGCGGCCGCGGCCGTCTTCGCCCTGGCCGGCCCGCTCGCCCGGAGCGTCTTCGGCGACCCCGCACTCGCCGCGCCGCTTCGCTGGTTCGCTGCCGCGATCCCCTTCTACGTCCTGCTGGAAGTCGTCGCGGCCTACTTCCGGGCGTTCAAGCGCATCGACCGCGAGCAACTCCTGACGAGCGGGCTGCGTCCCGTGGCGAACCTCGCGCTGGTCGGCGGGGCCTTCCTGCTGGGCTACCGCCTCGCCGGCGCCGTCGCCGGGTTCGTCCTCACCGGCGCGCTCGCCGCCGCCGTCGGCCTCTCCCTCTTGCTCCGGGTCCACAACGCGCCCGTCGGGTTCCGTGCGGGCTGGGCCGGGGCCCGTGCGACCGCCCGGAAACTCCTGGTCTACTCGCTCCCCATGATGCTCGTCTCGATGTCGTTTCTCGTCGCGACGCGGACCGACCGGCTGATGCTCGGCGCGCTTGCGACCAGCGAGAGCGTCGGCGTCTACAACGTCGCCGCGACCGTCTCGCTGCAGTTCTCGGTCGTCATCTCCTCGCTTCTCGCCATCTTCAAGCCGATCATCGCGGACGTCGACGAGAACCGCGACCCCGAGCGGATCCCCGAACTCTACGGCGTCGTCGCGAAGTGGGCGACCTACGGGACCGTTGCCCTGTTCGTCGTCGTCGCGCTCTACTCGGCGCGGATACTCTCGGTGTTCGGCCCCGAGTTCACCGCCGCGCGGGACGTCCTCGCGGTGCTCCCGCTGATGTACGTCGGCGGCGCCGTCTTCGGACCCTGTGGCGCCCTGCTCGCGATGACCGGCCGCGAGCGGATCGAGGTGGTCAACGGCGTCGCACTCGTAGTGCTCAACCTCGTCGGGAACTACCTGCTGATCCCCGAGTACGGCGCGCTCGGCGCCGCCGTCGCCGTGGTGCTCGCGGGAACGGTCGTCAACGTCGTGCAGGTGAGCCTGGTCTACCGATTCTATGGGTTCCATCCGTTCGACCCGGCCCACATTCTGCGGATCGCCGTGACCGTCGCCGTCGTCGCGGGGGTCGTCCTGGTCGGACAGGACCTCGCGCTCGTCGCGCGGACCGCGGCTTGCGTCGCGCTCCTCGCTGGCATCGCGGGCCTGTTCTACGTTCAGATCGATCCCGCCGAGCGGGACCTGATCGCGGGCGTGTTCGCCGAGGAGTGAGTGGGAGTCGTCAGTCGAACGCCGGAGCGCGCTTCACGCGCTCGCTCGCCGAGGCGGAAGACGTGCGCCCGACCACCGTCCGCGACGAACGACTAACAGACCACGCGCGCGCCGCCGGCCGAGTAGACGGTGTCGTGGGACGCGAGCGGGTCGAGCGAGTACGTCGAGAAGCCGATCGAGCGCGCGCCGGTGCGGACGACGAAGACGCCGGTCCGGGCGTTGTTCGTCCGGACGAACAGACAGCCGCTGGCGACCGCCGAATCGAGGGATTGCCCCTCGTCGATGCGGTCGATCGCGCCGTAGTTCAGTTCGGGGTCGTCGTCGAACAGGGTGAACGAAACGCCGTCGAGCGAGAGCGTGCTGACCGCCGCGCCGTGGGTGCGGGTCCACTCGTTGGCGGCGATGTCCTGCGGTCGGTAGTGTTTGCCCTCGGAGTCGGCGGTGTCGGCGAGACTGGTGTAGGAACTGTCCCCGTCGATGGCGTAGGCCACGAGGCCGACCTGGTTGACGAACGCGAAGACGAGGATGACGACGATGACGGCCGTCGAGAGCGTCTGTGCGTTCACTCGTGGAGCGGCGGAATCGCCCCCTCCTTCGTTTCCGAACCGGCGACGGACGAGCGCCGCGACGGAGTCGGTCTGGCGGACGATGAAGACGAACAGGCCCATCAGAAGCGGCGAGGCGTAGAGAAACACGCGGGTCACGCCGAGGATGGGCTTGAGGACGAGCGCGCCGAACCACGCCGCGTTCGCCAGGACGAGCACCTCGTGGACGGTGTCGCCGTCGTGCCAGACCAGCGCCGAGCCGAGGCGTTCGCGCCAGAGCCACCCGGCGATCAGAAGCCCGGCACCCATCGCCATCAGCCCCACTTCGAGATAGATGGCCGCCTGCCTGAGGAGGTCGATTATCGTCTCGCTCAGCGTCTGGACGGTCGTGCCGACGTTTCGCGTGCTCTCTCGACCCTGCGAGATGCCGGTGAGCAAGGAGAGCACGAGGCCGACGCCGCGGCTGAGAAACGTCTCGAAGGAGGTTCCGCGGCTGTAAAACAGGTAGAAGACGAGCGCGCCGCCGGTCGCGGACCCGATAAGGGCGACCAGTCGGTCGGCCGGAATCGCCCGGTCCGCAGGGAGCACGCGCCCGGCGGCGAGGGTGAGCGCCAGTGCCAGCGCGGCCGCGAGCGCAACGGGACCGAGGACGAAGGCACCGGCAGTGTCGTGCAAGAGGAGGCCGGTCCCCAGGTAGGCGAGGGTGGCGACCGCGCGCCGGCGGCCGTCGGTCGCCGCCAGCGAGAGGAAAAAGCCCACGAGCACCGGGAACGCGAGGCTCGTCCGGTAACTCGTCGTCAGTTCGACGAGGAAGGGGAACTGAAAGGAGAGGAAGAAGGCGGCGACGAAGGCCGCCCGCGCGTCGAGCCAGGTCCGCGTCAGCCGGTAGATGCCCACGAGCGAAAGGCCCGCGAGCGCCGGCAGGAGGTACTTCGCCACGCGGAACGGCGACCACCCCGAGAGAAAGGAGAGCCCGGGGAGCAGGCCGCCGATGGCGAAGTTGTGGTAGAGCCGGTGGCTGAAGATGGCTGTGTCCACGTCGTAGACGAGCGCGCGGACGAGGCGGACCGACGAGAGGCCGTCGACGGCCATCAATCCCGGCGAGGACAGCGCCTGCGAGAACGTCATGAAGACGCCGGCGGTCACGAGGAAGGCGACGTGTACGCCGCCGTCAGTCGGGTAGCGGATGTAGAGATAGAGGAAGGCGCCGAGCACCCACAGGGAGAGCAGCGCCGTCGGGAGTCGCGCGCCCGTGACGCCCTTCGTGACGAAGACGAGACTGCCGACGAGGACCACCCCCAGACCGGCCGCGCCGACCGCGAGCGCACGCGGCGTCGGGTCCGGTCGCGGAATCGCCCGGAGGCGGTCGCGGTGAGCGCTCCAGAGGGCGCCGAGGACCGCGACGAAGACGGCGTCGAAGGCCGCGACCAGCCCCGCCGTGGAGTACGGGACCAGCGGCAGGTAGCGACAGGCCGCGCCCAGCAGGGTCACGGCCACCAGCGCGTTCACCAGCGCGAGGTAGTAAAACTCGGTCGGGTCCTCGGGCGGGTCGAACACGAGCGCGAGCACGACGCCGAGGCCGAGAAACGGGCCGAGCAGGAAGAGGAGTCCCGAGAGCGCGGCCGGGAGCGCCGCGAGCGCGACGTGCCACGCCGCGAGCGTCGCGAGGAGGAGCGCAACGGCGCCGACGGCCGCGTCATCGCGGAGCGCAGCCCACAGCCGCGTCGCGGGATCGAAGGCGAGAGAGCCGCGGCGGCTCGCCCCGGGCGTCGACGGCCGTGGTTCGGAACTCATCGGATCAGTCGTCGTGTTCCGACGGGGTTCGGTTAGTTCCGTCGGAGTCCGGTTCCCGTCGGTCGTTCGGTTCCCGTCCGCCGTCGGATTCGAGACTCGGCGACGGGTCCGGGTCCGACTCGGCCACGTCGTCCCTGAGCTGTTCGATCTCGTAGCGGACGATGGCGAGTTCCTGCTGAAGGTCGGTCATCTCGCGGTGATAGGTCTTGGCCATCGTGTAGGTGTAGAAGACGATGAGAAACAGGGAGATGACCGAGAGGACGAGCAGGCCGCGCTCGCCGGTGCCGAAGCCGAGCGACCGGAGAAAGGCGTTTATGTTCTCGATGACGTTCACGCTCGTGACCATCCGGGCGACCGTGTAGACGAGGAGGACCGTCCCGAAAAACGCCCACATCACGAACTCGAAGATGTTCTCGCGGTGGCTCCGGACGAGCCTGACGCTCTGGTAGAGCAGAAGTAACGACACCGCGAGGCCGATGACGTGTATCGGAACGACCTCGACCATCTATCTGAAAAGCAGGACCTTCAGAGTGGTCAGTACCATCCGGGCCGGATACTTGGCGTACGTTTCGAGGTCGAACTGCGACCCCTCCGACTCCGGGGGCATCCTGACCGACACTTCCTCGATGTCGTGGCCGTTGCGAGCGACTTCGAGGGTCTGTTCGAGCGCCCAGTGACCGTTGGCGGGTCGACCGAGTTCGGCGAGTAGCGACGCGTCGTAGACGCGATAGCCGCTGGTGATGTCGGTCACGTCGACGCCGCCCAGCAGGTTCGCCTCCAGCGTGAAAAAGCGAATGCCCAGTCGGCGCAACGGCGGGTACTCCTCGTGGCTGGAGTTGAGCCACCGGCTCCCGACGACCATCCCCGCGTCCGTCCCGGTGAGCCGCTCGACCATCTCCGGGATGTACGCCGGGTCGTGCTGGCCGTCGGCGTCCAACTGGACGATCACGTCGTATCCCTCGCGCAGGGCCAGCCGGTAGCCGGTGTGCAGTGCCGCGCCAACACCGAGATTCGTGGGGTGGGTGACGACGCCATCCGCGACTTCTCGGGCCACGGCGCCGGTGTCGTCGTCGCTGTCGTCGTCGATGACGACAACGTCGTCGGCGTACGCTTTCGCGTCCCTGACGACCTCGGCGACGGTGTCGGCCTCGTTGTAGGCCGGGACCAGGACGATCACCGAGAGGTCCGCCGGGTCGTCGTCGGGACCGACGCCCGCGTCGGTGACCCTCTCGACCGCGGAATCAACCTCGCCGCGTTCGGGGATAGATGTCGATTCGGGGGCGGCCGCGTCCGTCGACGTGGCGCCGGCCGACGCGGATTCGGCCGGAGCGGACGCGGATTCGGCCGACGCGGATTCGACCCCCGCGGATTCGACCCCCGCGGATTCGGCAGCCGAGGACGCGACCGTCGCGGACTCGGCGCCGTCGGTTCGGGCTTCGGCCCCCGATCCGTCGGCCTCGTCGCGGCGCGAATCGAGGTCCGACGAGTCACCGCGCACGGTCGTCATTGTAAAGTACGCTCCTCGGTTCGGCATCCTGCTACATTAGCCTACCGGATCGATCCACCCGTATTCGGTCGGTTTCCGGGCCGAACCGGGGAGACGCGCCCGCCGGAGGTAGTTGGGGCTTCGATCACCCCGACCGATTGCCGAGGATCGCGGTCGGGTCGTCCGCGGCTGGCGTCGAGAGGGCGACATCGTCCACCTGACCGGCGAAGTTGGTGTCGCCCGGCGGACCGCCGATGTATAGCGATTGCCCCTTGGGGGGTGCGCCGCCATCAAACGGCCCGCGCTGGACGAGTTCCCCGTCGAGGTAGAGTTCGAGAGTGCTTCCGTTGAAGTTCAGGGTGGCGTTGTGCCACGCGCCGTCGTCGACCCGCGGCCCTTCGAGGTGGCGGAACGACTCACCGTCGCCGAGCGTGGCCGCGATCTGCCCCTTGCTCACTGAGAGACCGTACCCCGAGGATCGGAAGTTTGCCCCGCTTGCGGGGGCATTGGCCGCTATCGGGACGAACCGCCGTTCGGTGCGGTAATCGACCGATTCGGCGGCGCGAAAGCGTGCCGAGAGGGTCACGCCGCCGTCCGCGCTGACGTTCGCCGGTCGCGGGATCGTGACTCGCTGGCCGTCGCGCAACTCGAGGATGCCGTCGCCGGCGACGTTGGTCCACTCGCCGCCGTAGACGAACCCGTGATTCGTGCCCCGCTGGTCGAAAGCGACGGTCCCCTGGCGCTCGTCGAAGGTCCATCTGCTCTCCGGACTGCGGGCGTCAACGGCGAATCCGCCCGTGTGGATGTCGTGTTCCGAGACGGTGACCGACGGGTTTCCGTTCGGACTGCTGTAGTTTCCGGTCTGGGGGACGCGGACGGCGAAGTGGCCGTTCTTCGTCGAGCGGGTCGTCCGCCGGTAGGTGACCGTGTCGTGGACCACGTCGACGCTCGTCTCGACGGTGACTGAGGTGTCGGGCGGCGCGGTGCCGGTGAGGATGGTCCCGTTGACGAGCGAGAACACGCGGCGGTTCCCGCCGGGCGCGCTGTAGACGGCGCGGTACTGCCCGACCGCGTCCACGTCGCCGTGTTCGCTCCCCCAGTGTCGGAACAGCCGCGCGTACATCGTGTCCGCGGCGAACCCGGCGTTGTTGCGCGTCAGCACGACGTAGCCAACGTCGTCTTTCGCGAGGCGTTCGTACCACGCCAGATGACGCGTACTCGTCGCGAACGCGCCGTAGTTCGACTCCGCGTACGTGTAACTGGCCGACTCGCCGTTGACGAAGCGGTTGTAGACGCGGTTCGTGTCCCAGACGCTGAGGACGTAGTTCTCGGGATACTCCAGCCCGCGTTCCTCCGCGTGGCCGTCGATCCACGTCGCGGTGTCGACGATGCCGTCGCCGACCTTGAGCTGTGACCCCTTGACCGGGATCTGGACGAAACTGAACGAGCCGATGACGACGAAAAAGGTCACGATCCAGACGAAGGTGCCCCGCGAGGGGACTTCGAGGCCCGGCACGGCCGACTCGTCGCGGCGCCGGCCCGGACTGCCGGCGCGGCGCGGGGGCGGCCCCCCGGTCCGGCCGGTCGCCGACTCGTCGCTCGCGACGCCGCCGTCGCCGCGTGCGATCGCCGGGAGCGAGTCGTAGGAGACGACCGGCGAGCGGAAGACATCGATCTTCGCCGGGAGGAAGACGAAGGCGTAGCCCGCGAACGGGGCGGCCGCGACGGCGAGGCTCCCGCCGAAGCGGACGAACACGGTCGTCCACCCCAGCAGGTACCAGAAGTAGATGCCGGGCGCGAGCCAGCCGACACGCCTCCCCTTCAGGCCGCCGGCCGTGAGCCACGCGGCCACCGGCGCGGCGATCAGGAGCACGAGCCCGAACACGAGCAGCGGGCCGACGAGCGTGCCGAGCGTGCTGCCGAAAAGCGGGTCCGTCCCGGCCGTCGAGCGACCGATCGCGCCGGTGACCCACGATTCGGCGCGGCCGACAAGCCGGTCGAAAAGCGAGGTCCCGAGCCAGAGCCCGCCCGCGACCAGCGCCATCGTCGCGGCCGAGGTCACCGCCGCGATCACGGGATGGAGGTCCAGCCGATGGACCACTTCGCCGGTCCCGAACACCGCGAGCGCCCCGAGGAGGATCGCACCGGGCAGGTACCCCCGGAACGACGTTCCCCAGCCGATCCCCCAGAAGGCCGCGACGGAGAGAGCGGCGGCGAGCGCAAGGCCGACGAGCAGGTAGCGGTTGCGGACCGCCGGCGACCTGCCGGCCCGTACGTCGGCGAACGCGAGCAGCGTCACGAACATCGCGAGCGGGACGACGAGGATGGGTGACCCGCGCCAGGCGAACACCTGGCCGAACAGCCCCGCGCCGAGGAGGGCGGCGAAGGCCAGGCCGCGCCGGTCCGAGAGCGTGGCCACGGCCCCCTCGCAGGAACGCGCGATGCGCTCGCTGGTTTCGGCGGATTTGGCGGCTTCGGCGGTTTCGACGGGTCCGGTCGTTCCGCCAGTTCCGGTGGCTTCGGCGGGCACCCGCCGGACCGTCTCGCGGCACAGTCCGGTCAGCGCCGCGAGGACGACGCCGAGCATCATGTAGTCGAAGGCGTGGTGGTCGGCGAACCCGACGGTCGTCCGGTAGGCGTGGACCGGCGTGATCGCCAGCATCAGGACCGCCGACAGCGCGATCCGTCGGTCGGGCGTCAACTGCGTCGTCATCACGTAGATGGCCAGCCCGGTCCCGACGGCCGCGAGGACCGGGTACCAGGCCAGCACCGCGTCGAGCGCGCCCGGCGCGATGCTCAACAGGGCCCACAGCGCCACGAACAGCGTCACGTCGTCGGTGGCGATCTGCTTCGGGAGCGACCCGAACTGTGTCGGGTCAAAGGTGCCGTACTCCGCGAGCAGTCGCTCGGTCCAGTGCCAGTACGAGTACGGGTCGTTCCCGAGCAACACGACGCCGACATCGCGAAAGGTGGCGCCGTAGGTCAGCGAGCGGAAGAAGACGACGACGGCGAGGACGGCGAGCAGTCCGCCGACGGTCACCCGATCGACCGCGGCGAGACGCTCCCGGATCGCGCCGGTCGGTCGCTCGCCTCCCGAGAGTGCGGCGAGGGCGCCGTTCCCGGCGGTCAGTCCCGCTTCGCTCCCGTCGTCGTCCGCGACAGCGTCGTCGGCGCCGATAGCGTCGGCCAGGGACGCGCGGTCGGTCACCGCGTAGCCGTCGTCGGCCTCCACGACGAGGCCACGCGAGACCACCTCGCCGAAGGTTCCCGAGTCCAGATCGAGGTCGTCGAACGTCCACCCGTCGACGCGCTCGTCGACGTCGAGCAGGTGCCGGAGCGTCTCCTCGCCGTCTTCCCGTTCGGAGACGTACGCCGCCGCCTCGGCCCCCGCGTCAGTCATTACGCCGGCGTGGGAGCCACACCGACATAAGTCCAGTGGGAGAGTTAGAGTCCGTCACTCGCGTCGGAAGCGGAGCGCGACGACGAGCAGGGCCGCCAGCGCGACGGCAGCGGTGAATTCGGGGCCGCCGTCGCCGGACGACTCCGTCGTCGCGGCCGGTTCGTCGGTCGGCGTCGGCGCAGGCGTCCCGCTGTCAGTCGGCGTTGCGGTCGGCGTGGCCGTCGCGTTCGTTCCGGCGGTCGGCGACGGAGTCGGGGTGGGGGAGGGCGTCGGTGACGCCGTCGGCGTCGCCGTCGACGTTGCGGTTGGGGTCGGCGTTGGCGTCGGGGAGGGCGTGGCCGTCGGAGTTGGTGTCGGTGACGGGGTCGGGGAGGGCGTGGCCGTCGGAGTTGGCGTCGGTGACGGGGTCGGCGTGGGCGACGGAGTCGGAGAGGGCGTCGCGGTCGGCGTCGGCGAAGGGGTCGCGGTCGGCGTGGGCGTCGTGCTCGACTGGCCGCCGAACGTCACGGTCGCCTCGACTTCGGCCATCTCGCGGGCGGTGGCGGTCGTGGACGCGTCCTCGTAGCCCTCCGCGCTCGCGGTCACCTCGTAGGTGCCCGGCGCGACCACGAAGGGGTACCAGCCCTCATCGGTCGTGTTCCGCGCAACCAGTTCGCCGGTCGAGGCGTTTCTGACGGACAGAGTCACCGTCCGGTCGTCGACGACGGCGCCGTCGTCGTCGGTGACGGTGACGTTGACGATTCCCGATTCACTCGGTTCGGGCGGTGCGCCCGATTCGGTTGGCTGGATCGTCTCCAGGTCCTCGTTGGCGATAGCGTGTCCCGTCGCGTCACCGGCAAGTGCCGGCACCGCGAACGCCGCCAGCACGAGCACAACTGCAAGCGCAAGCATACCGATAAATGACCGCGATGTTCTCATGAACGATAGTGGCTGGTAACTGGAACTGTATGAAGCTACTGGAGCAGGATTCGGTTGGGATATTCACGCGAGTTAGCGGGTCGAAGGGATTAACCGACCGGAGTCGAACGCGTCTATCATGCCTGATGACGACGGGCGCGGAAGCGACCGCCCCGACGCGAAGTCGGGACCCGTTCCCGAGCGCACTGCCACGACGGACAGCGCCGACCGCGACACGCGTGCTGGCGAGACACCCACGAAGTCGAGTGGGCGTGCAGTGACCCGACGAGGCGTGCTCGCCGCCGCGAGCGTCGCCGCCGCTGGCACCGTCGCCGGCCGAGTCGCCGGCGCGACGCAGGGGAGTGGAACTGCCACGGCCGCCGTCGACGGCGCAGCCGCGGCGCTCCCGAGCCCGGACCACCCGCTCGACGCCTCGCCGGGGTCGCAGTTCGCGCCCCACGACGGCTTCGCGACTATCGAGTGGTTCGACGACTCCGTCGACGTGGTGCGGGTCACGAACCTCGACAATTCGGGAGAGGGGTCGCTCCGCTGGGCAGTCAACCAGTCCGGCCCCCGCGTGGTCGTCTTCGAGGTCAGCGGCACTATCGACCTGCAGGAGCAAAAATTGATCATCGGCAACGACAAGTGCTGGATCGCCGGCCAGACCGCGCCCTCGCCGGGGATCACGCTGATCCGGTCGGATCTCCGGGTCAGGGCGAACGACTGCGTCGTCCAGCACATCCGCGTGCGGACGGGCGACGCCGGCAAAGATAGCGGCTGGGAACCCGACGCCATCCGCACCGCGGACGGCACGTCGAACAACATCATCGACCACTGTTCGATCGCCTGGAGCATCGACGAGAACGCCTCGCCCGGGTACGACGCGACGGACACGACGTTCTCGAACTGCATCGTCGCCGAACCGCTCCACGATTCGACGCATCCGAAAGGGCCACACGGCTACGGGATGCTCGTGGGCGACCGGTCGACCGGCAACGCGGTCGTCGGCAACCTCTTCACCCACAACGTCCGGCGAAACATCCGCCTGAAATCGGAGTCCGAAGCCGTCGTCGTGAACAACATCTTCGACGACTACGACGCCGGCACGAACACCGACGAAGCCGGCCAGTTCTCCATCGAGGGCAACGGCTACCAGCGCAGCGAGGACGGCTCCCGGGTGATCAAGGGCGGCGCCAAGGGCGACCGGGAGGCGACCGCGTACCTCGCCGACAACTGGGCCACCTTCGACGCCGAACTGACCAACGGCCAGCTTCGCCGCGTCGACTCGCGCCCGCTCTGGCCGGACGGCCTCTCCACCATCCGCCCCGGCGCGGTCCGCTCGCACGCCCTCGCTCACGCCGGCGCCCGACCGGCCGACCGGACCCGTCACGACGAGCGGGCCGTCAGCGACGTCCGCAACGCCGAGGGAAGCGTCATCGACAGCCAGGAGGAGGTCGGCGGCTACCCCAACCTGGCCGAAAACGACCGCTCGCTCGACGTACCCGCCGACGACCTCGGCGCGTGGCTGTACGCCCACACGCGCGCCGTCGAACCTGACGTGAGCGACTACGCGGCCGACGACGGATCCGTGACCGCTCGTGGTCTCCGCTCGGCCATCTCGGACTGGCACAGCGGCGACCTGGACACGCCGCTTCTCCGCGACGTGATCGCGGCCTGGTGAGCGAGTGAAGCCCATTTTTCAACCGCGGTGGCGCGCGCTGTCGAGTGTGCCCGAGCGATGCGAGGGTCACGAGACGGCGCCGCGCGAGGGATGAGAAGCGCAACGAACGCAGTGAGTGAGCATCGCAATCGGTTGGGGAGGCGTGTGGCCGTCTGCGGTTCTGTGCGGTGCAGTGCTGTTCCTGGCGGATTGAAAGGGCGAGGTCCGCTCGCGCTTGCGTGGTCGTCTGAGCGTGGCACTATCCGAGGGAGCGAAGCGACCGAGGATATCCCGCTCAGACGACCACGCAAGCGGGCCGAGGGCTTTCGGTGCACAGGATCGACTGCGGCCACCACAACAGCTAGCGAGCGGGCTGAGGGCTTTCGGTGCACAGGATCGACTGCGGCCACCACAACAGCTAGCGAGCGGGCTGAAGGCTTTCGGTGCACAGGATCGACTGCGGCCACCACAACAGCTAGCGAGCGGGCCGAGGGCTTTCGATCCGTACTGTTCCTGACGACAGGTACTGCTAGCGAGCACACTGCGTGATTTCACCGGTCGGATCCAGTCCCGGACGCCACCGCGCGGTACAGCGCGACGTTGGCTCGGAAGACGAAATCGACGACTACGCCGACCCCCTCGACGAGCGGCGAGTCGGGAACGACGCCGGTCCGGCGAAGCTCACTCCAGGGGATCGCAGTCACAAACCCGTCCACCCGCTCGGGGAACTGCTCGCGGAACCGCGCCCCCCGCCAGCGCATCGCGCGGGCGTCGCCGGAGGCGAGCACCGCGTACGCCCGCAACTTCGCCCGAAGTCCGTCGGCGCCGAGCGTCGCGGCCATCGCCCACGTCAGCAGTTCGGCCAGCAGTAGCGAGGGTAACAAGGCGAGCGCCGCAGACGCGGGGAGGTACTTCGCGAGCACGAGATAGCGGTTGCGCTCGATGTGGCCGAGTTTGAACCCGTCCAGGTCCCGCTCGTAGTCGTGTTCGACGACGGCCTCGGGGACGTAGCGGATCCGCTCGCCGAACAACTGGCAGGCCCACGAGAGGTCGACGTCGTCCTTGTAGAGGAACAGCTCTTCGTCGAAGCCGCCGAGGCGGCGCCAGGCGCTCGCCGTCGTCGCGAACGCACACCCCGACAGGCCGTCGAGGTCGCGCCCCCGCGACCACTCGGGGTGGTCGCTCGGCAGGCCCGCGGCCTGATTGAACGAGACGCCGGTGACGTGGTTCACGAGGCCGACCGTGCTGATCCGGCCGGGGTCGTCGGCCAACACGATCTTCGGCGCGGCGACGGCGGCGTCGAACTCATCGACGGCGTCGACAAGCCGCCGGAGCGCCCCCGGTCGAGCGGTCGCGTCGGGGTTGAGTGCGACCAGGAAGTCGGTGTCGGCCGACGCGAACCCGCGGTTGATCCCGGCGCCGAACCCGTCGTTCTCGTCGCTCTCGACGTACTCGACCGCGTCGTCGTCGGCGCAGATCCGCGCCGTCTCGCTGGGCTCGTCGGGCTCCAGATCACCGTTCGCCCGGGCCTCGGGCGCGCCGTTGTCAACGACGACCACGCGTGCGTCGACGCCGTTCTGGGCGAGGACGCTGTCGAGACACGCCCGCAGCGAGTCGCCGCTGAAGTAGGAGACGACGACGACGGTCACCGTCGGCGCGGAGTCCTCCGACTCGGGATCCGCCGGATCCGCGATTTCCTTGTTCTCCGGCACTGAACCGGAGGACTCCCTGCCTGTCGTCCCGTCCGCTGTCATACCTTCTGATTGTCGGGTGGCCGTGTTGACTGTTGCGCTCGGTGCGTGTCCCGACATTCAGGCGGGAGAAATTTCGGAGGGGCTTTCGAAATCGGAGATTTCGAGAGGGGTGCATAGATTTTATACCGATCAATCACGACGTTTCAGCCGTGTCAGACAGGACTGATAGTCGGTCGCGTAGCTCGACCACCGGGTTCTCGCGGCGGGAACTGCTCGCATTGACTGGGACCAGCGTCGCAACACTGGCCGGTTGCACCGGCGGCGGCGACGGTGGGACGGACACGCCGGCATCGTCGCCGACGGACGCACAGTCGCCGACGCCGACGGCCACCGCGACGGCCACGGCAACGCCGAGCGCGACCGCCACGCAATCCGCATCGCCGACACCGACGCCGGACGCCGAGGAGCGCGCCGCCCGCTACGGCTGTCCGAACCTGGAAGCGGACGGCGACTACGATGTCGTCGTCGCCGAGGACGGCAGCGGCGACTTCGAATCCGTCCAGGCCGCGGTCGACAGCCTGTCGCCGGGGACCTACGAGGAACAGCGAGTGTTTATCGCGCCGGGTCGATACAAGGAGAAACTGAACATCCCGGAGACGCTTTCGGACGTGACCTTCGTCGGGGAGAACCCCCAGGAGACGGTCCTCACCTACGACGACCACGCGGACAAGACCGACGAGAACGGCGACCCGATCGGAACCTCGGGCTCGTCGAGCGTCTTCGTCCGCTGTGACGACTTTTCGGCAGTGAATCTCACCTTCGAGAACGCGGCCGACCCGGTCGCACAGGCCGTCGCCATGCGCCCGACCGGCGACCGCGTGCTGTTCTACAACTGCCGCTTTCTCGGCAACCAGGACACCCTCTACACCCGCGGGAAACAGACCAACCAGTACTATCGGCACTGCTACATCGAGGGCGACGTGGACTTCATCTTCGGCGCCGCGACCTCGTATTTCGAGGACTGTGAAATCTTCTGCACGGACGACGGCTACGTCACCGCCGCCTCGACTGTCGAGGACCGCGAGTACGGCTACGTCATCAATAACTGCACCATCCACGGCGACGCGCCGCCCCGGTCGGTCTACCTCGGGCGGCCCTGGCAGCGCCACGCCCAGACGGTCATCCTGAACACCTACATGGGCGAGGTCATCACGCACGCGGGCTACGACCCGTGGCCGGAGTCGAACCACCCCGACAAGACGAAAACCGCCTACTACGCCGAATACAACAACGAGGGACCCGGTTGGGCACCCGACAGCCGACCCGACTGGGTCCACCAGCTCACCGAGGAGGAAGCCCAGCCCTACACGGACGTCACTGAGGTGTTCCAGGGCTGGGACCCCAAGGCCTGTCTGTGACCACCGGCTCGAACGAATCGCTCGAACGGGGTCACAAGACTCATATTCGTCCGCCGGGTTTCGGACAACGATGGACATCGGGTTCGACCGCGAGTTGCCCGTTCGGAACCTCCTTCGAGTCGCCTTTGCGCTGATCTTGCTCGCCTCCGGCGGCCTGGTCGCGAGCCACGCACTCGCCGGGGGCATCGACTCCTCGTCGTCCGTCCACGACCCGGACGGGATGGGCGACTCGCTGACGGTCGTTACGACCCACTTCAACGACGACCGGAAAGGATCGGTCGGTGCGTTCAACGAGTCGGGCGAACTCGTCTATCGCAACGCCACCTACACCCGCTATTTCGACGTCGACCCCGTCCCCGGCGAGAACCACACGGTCACGTACGTCGCCGAGCAGAACGCGGGCAAGTCCGCCTGTGGGATCGCGCCGTGGTCCAGTTACACCTGCGTGACGCAGGTCATCGAGGAGGTCGATCTCCGGACCGACGAGACGACCGTTCTCTTCGAGCGCACCATCAGAGCCCAGCGAACCGATAGCTGGCACGACGCCGACCGCGTCGGCCCGGACACCTGGGCCGTCGCGGATCTCTTCGACGACCGCGCGTTCGTTGTCAACACGACGACGGGCCTCATCGAGTGGGAGTGGGCCGCGGCCGCGGACTTCGACCTCGACAGCGGCGGGTCGAACAAGGGCGACTGGACGCACATCAACGACATCGAACAGGTGCGTGGCGACCAGTTCATGCTGAGCCTGCGCAACCACGACCAGGTGGTCTTCGTCGACCAGGAGACCGGCCTCGTCGAGAACATGACCCTCGGCGCCGACGGCGACTACGACACGCTCTACGAGCAGCACAATCCCGACTACATCCCCGCCGAGCGGGGCGGTCCCTCCGTCGTCGTCGCCGACTCCGAGAACAACCGAATCGTCGAGTACCAGCGCGAAGGCGAGGAGTGGGTGCGTTCGTGGACCTACGCCGACGCGAAGATGGAGTGGCCCCGCGACGCCGACCGCCTGCCGAACGGGAACACGCTCATCACCGACACGCACAGCAACCGGATCATCGAAATCAACGGGAGCGGCGACGTGGTCTGGAAAGTCTCCTATCCGCGGGCCTACGAGGCCGAACGGCTCGGCACCGGCGACGAGAGTGCCGGCGGCCACAGCGCGCGCGAACTCGGCCTGGCGAACGTGACCGGCGGCGGCGGATCCGCGGGTGCGGGCGGCGGGAGCGGACTCAGGTCGACCGTCGTCTCGCTCGTCCCCGCGAAGATCAGACACGGCGTCCTTTGGGTGCTCCCGCCGTGGGCCACCTTCTTCGACGTGCTCCTGCTCGGCGTGTTCGGCCTCACGGCGCTCGTCTGGGCGGGCGCGGAACTCTACTGGACGGACCGGGTCCGGTTCCACTCGCCGGTGACGATCCGGCGGTAACGAGTCTTTCTCGCGGGTTCAGTCCGTCCGCTTCTTGTCGTCCGTCGACTTGGCGGGCGCCTCGCGTTCGACTTCCTCGGCCGCATCAGACGCCTCGCGTTCGACTTCCTCGGCCGCATCAGACGCCTCGCGTCCGCCTTCCTCGGCCGCATCAGACGCCTCGCGTTCGTCTTCTTCGGCCGCGTCTGCCGCCTCGCTTGCGAAGAAATCGCGGAGCCCGAACGCGGCAAGGACGGCGAGGAACGGCAGCGGCGAGTACCAGTACATCCCGTGAGGACGGATAACGAATGGCAGCATGAGTGAACCGGCGAGAAGGGCACTCTCACCGCGGGCACTCCGCCAGTCCGGGCCGTCGGCGAGGAGCGTCGCGATAGCAAGGGTAGCCGGAATGACGACAGCGTAGAGCTCCGTCGTCCAGGCGGCGTGGCCGCCGACGACTCTGACTGGGACGATGAGGATGGAGTGAGTCGTCGTGTAGTCGGCGGTCATAAACACCGTGTAGCGAACGGCGTACTTCAGCGCGGTCGTCCCCCAGACCACGCCGACGGCACCGAAGACGACGACAGCGACGGCGACGCCGGCCACGCCGAACTTGGCGATCCACCACGCCATCTCGCGGCGCGGGCGGTCGCGAACGGCACGCCAGATCACGACCGGGACGGCGAAAAAGGCGTACTGGATCATCGTCGTCGCGGCCGCGAGGCTGGCCCCCGCGACGGTCGCTCGCGAGGACAGGAGTGCGGCGAACGTGAGAGCGGCCGCGTACGGCCGCGGGTCGATCCGCGCCATGAATCCGGCGTGGACCGACGCGAGGAAGAGCAGGGCCGCGAGCGCGCCCAGTCTCGCCTCGCCGTATCGGCGCGCCCAGGCGTAGATACCGAAGGCCGCGACGCCGTGAGCGACACCGGTGAGGGTGTAGAACAGGAGGTAGTACGGGCCGACATATTCGACGGCGAGGTTGAGGAACTGCCACAGCGGCGGCTTGTTCTCGTACTGGTCGGGGCCGAACAGGGGTTGGCCCTCGTACAGCACCTCCCGTGCGAGCGGGCGCCAGACCGTCCGCGCGTCGAAGCGGAACTGTGTGATCTCCTGGACGCCGAAGTAGATGAACGCGTACTGGGCGAGCATGACCATGACGCCCAGCGTGACGAAGACGCCCGCGAGCAGCCAGTCCGAGCGTTCGTCGACGCGAGTCACGAGACGGCGGTACTGGTCTGCAAGCGAGTCGATACGGTCCCGGTTGGTATCTGCCATCGTTCAGTCTTCGGTCGTCCTCGCTGTCACTCGGTCACTTGACCCGGCCGTCGTCGTCTTTCGACCTGCGCTCCCAGCGGTCGTCGTCCTCCGGCCTGCGCTCCCGGCCATCGGATTGCGGACCCCGATCGACCGTTGTGCGGGGTGAACTGCGAGCGTGAAACCGGATTGCGGGGCCGCGGGCATAGCACATCGAAGCCCTGTGAGTCATTTCAACATATCGGTTCGGTCTATTCCTCTCTCGGTCTGTCGCGGCGTCGTCGCCGATCATCTGACCGTCAGCACCGCAAATGCCATAACCGTCGCCACTGACCAGAATGGCATGAACGTCCTCGTCTACGTGATGGACGCGCTCCGGGCCGACTTCTGTTCGTGCTACGGCCACGAGTACGAGACGACGCCGCGGATCGACGCGTTCGCCGAGGACGCCGTCCGATACGAGAACGCCTACACGACGGCGACGTGGACCAAACCGGCAGCCTCGTCCCTTCTGACCGGTCGCCAGCCGCGTGCGGTGAACGCGATGGGGCTGTTGAACACGCTTCCGCCACTGTCCGACACGCTCCCCCGAAAACTCGGGGACGCGGGCGTCTCGACTCGCGCCGTCAGCACCAACACGTTCGTCGCCGAGGAGTTCGGGTTCACCGGCTTCGACGAGTTCACGCATCTCCAGAAGAACCCGACGACCCAGCAGCGCCGGCGTACCGCAGAATCGCGTGGACACGAGGATAAGGTCACCGACGCACTCGGAATCGACCGGAAAGTGGTCCCGATCTCGGCGGATATTAACGACGTGCTGTTCGACTACTACGAATCGGTCGGCCCCGATGAGGACACGTTCACCCTCGCGTGGTCGATCGACACACACGGCCCGTACTTCGTCCGGGGCGAGACGTCTCACTTCGGCAACGACCCCGAGGAAGTGATCCAGGAATCCGAGGTCTCGACGGAGAATATGGACCACGTGCGGTCGCTCTACCGGGACATGATCCGGTACAACGACCACCAGTTCGGCCGCCTCCTCGAGAAACTTCGCGAGGAAGGGCTGTACGACGAGACGCTGGTCGTGGTCTGTGCGGACCACGGCGAGTCGTTTGGCGACCACACGAAGTTTTTCGACTGGCCGATCATCGGCCACAGCGGCGTTGTCTACGAGGAACTCGTCAACGTGCCCCTGCTCGTCAAGTTCCCCACCGAGACTGCAACTGCCGACAGCGCGGCCGATTCGGGGTTGGAAGCGGGCGCAGGCGGCGGCGAGGTGGTCGAGGATCTGGTTCAGCTGACGGACATTTACCCCACAGTGGCGGACCTGTTCGGGTTCGAGACGCCGGAAACGCTGCAGGGGGAGTCGCTGTTACCGGTCGACGGTGGGACCGGCGACCGGACGATTTTCGTCGAGTCACAGCCCACGTCGGAGAACGTCTACTCGGGGGCAGTCCGTCGGGGCGACGAGAAGTTCCTGCGGATACGCAAGGAGTGGCAGTGGCGCCGGGACCCTCGGCGGATGGCCGAGTCGCTGCTCTGGAAATTCGCCGTCCCATCGAACCAACTGTTCGACCTCGGGACCGACCCGGCGGAGACGACCGACCACTCGGACCGGCGGCCCGGCGTGGCCGCCGACCTCGAAGATGCGTTCGAAACGACGCGTGATCGGCTCGAAGCACACTCGCAGTCGATAACCGACGAGGGAACGACGGACATCAGCGGGGACACGGAGCGCCACCTCGAAGCGCTCGGCTACCTGGAGTGACCTCGGAGAGAACGAGGACCCCACGTCGGCGATACGGGCACTCGACTTCGTCGGTCCCTGGCTCGAGTGGTGGGTGGATATCGCCGGGGTGGTTCGAGCAGGGTCCGCTGGTGGTCGTTCATGGATCGGTCGTCCGTTTCCAGCCCTATAACCAGGGGTCGGTCGTCTGCTTCCGGACCCGTAACGCATTAGCCGCTCACACCTCTCTGTCCCCGCAAGAATGGCTCCGAACAGGCGACCGGCGGGGGTGGCGGCGTGACCGACGACGCCGACGACGCCGAGCCGTCGGAACCGTCGGGGTCGTCGGCGTCGTCAGTCGTCCGCGGCGTGCCCGATACTGATACCGCGGTCGCGCTGCTCAACGGGGCCTACGGCGACTGGGGCGATGCCGCGCTCTTCCGCTGGAAGTACGACGACTACCCTGGATTCGACCCCGAGCGCTGTTTCTCCATCCCTGTCGACGGCGACCTCGCCGCCTTTCGCCGGTTGTTCGACCGAGCGGTCCGAGGCCGGCGCGACTACGACCTGCTCGTCCTCGGGGACACCTGCGTCGCGCCCGCCCACCAGGGGAAGGGGCTCTACTCGGCACTGCACGCCGAGACGACCGCGGCCGCCCGCGCGGCCGGCGCCGACTGCGCGGCGACGTTCAATAGACGAGGGACGATCACCTTCGCCGCCAACCGCGACCGCGGGTGGGCGTTCAGGCCGCTCCCGCTCCACCTCAGGATCCTCGACCCATCGGTCGTTCTCCCGGAGTACGCCCGCCTCGCGCTCGACGGCGACAGCCTCGTTGGCCGGATTCTCTCCCGTGTCGGCAACCGGATCCAGTTGCGCCTCGCGGACGGCCCGGTCCGTGCCGACCAGTTCGTCTCCGTGGACGGGACTGCGGGCGGCCTCGCCGTCCCGGTTCCGGTCCCCTCCCGCCTGCTCGAGGCGGGCGTCGAGGCAGTCGTCGGTGACCCCACCGACGCGATCCGTCGCCGGGTCCCCGGCAGTGGGGGAGACGGGGAACCGAACGCCGAACCGACCGCCGGCCCCGCGGTCCACACCGAACTGGTCGACACCGTCGACGGGGAGACGCTCGCGGCCGTCGAAGCCCTCTACACCGATGTCCTCGACGGCTACGACCTGCACTTTCGCCGGGACGGCGAGACAGTTCGGCATCTGCTCGACCACCCCTCGGTGGCCGGGACGGTTCTCGCCAAGCGCGGGACGGACCTCGTCGGGTTCGCGCCGGTCTGTCTGAAACGGAGCGGGAGCGTGCTCGAAGCGCACGCGCTCGATTTCCTCGCCGGCGACGAACGCGCGGCCCGCGCGCTCGCCGACGGTGTGGCGGAGTTAGCCCGCGCCGCCGGCGCGAACGCCGTCGTGGTCGTCACCGACCGCGACCCAGGGCCGCGGTGGATCGGCGTCGACCGGCAGGTCCTGATGTGGGACGGGTACGGCGCCGACACCGACCTGCTCGAGAACGGGTCGCTGTTCGTCGGGTTCTACGACGTGGAGATGGGGTAGGCTCGTCGCCGCGAGTGCCGCCCGCCGCGCGGTCAGGCCTCGTCGACGGAGTGGTCGATACAGACCGAAAGCGAGTCGTCGAGTTTCATCTCGGGGTCCCAGCCGAAGTGGTCCTGGGCCTTCTCGACGACCGGGACGCGCTTGTCGACGTCGTCGTCGTAGATGGGCACGTGCTCGAATTCGAGTTCCTCGCCCTCGATGAGGCCGCGCTCTCGCCCGATGGCGAAGATGCGGCGGGCGAGTTCCTTCATCGTCACGGGCTCAGGGTTAGCGAGGTTGTACGCCTCGTTTCTCGTCGCGTCGGCGAACGACTGGGCGGCGATGGCGCCGGCCACCTCGTCGATCCAGGTGAAACACCTGACCTGCTCGCCGTCGCCGAATATCTCCATCGGGTTCTGCTTCTCGACGAGGATCTTCCGGATGAAGTCAGCGAAGACGTGGCTCATCCCGGGTTCGTCCTCGGATTTCTCGTAGGGCGTGATGACGTTGAACGGTCGCCAGACCGTGTAATCGATCCCGTGCTCGCGCTCGAAGGCGCGACTGTAGCGCTCGCCGACGACTTTCGACAGGCCGTAATCCGTCGACGGGACGGGTGAATCATCGACGTCGTCCTCGTCGTGGGGCGAGTCGGTGCGCTCGTAGACCATCGACGAGGAGACGTAGGCGACGCGGTCGACTCCCTGCTCGCGCGCGGCCTCCAGGACGTTCCGGTGGACGGTCACGTCGTTCGAGAGGATGGTCGCGGGGTACTCGTGAAAGCCCTTGACGCCGTAGATCATCGCGGCGGCGTCGATGACGCCGTCGACGCCCGCAAGGAGTTCGGTGGTCCGCTCCAGGTCCGTCAGATCGGCCTTCTCGAAGTCGTAGGCGTCCGGGTCGACGACGCGAGTGTGCTCGTAGTCGTCGTAGCGGGCGTGATTGTCGACACCGAGGACATCGTGGCCGGTGTCGACGAGGTGCTTTATTGTCCACTGCATCAGCGACCCCTCGCTCCCGGTGACGAGGACCCTCATCGGCTCACCTCCTCCGCGGCGGGAGCGGCACGGTCGCCTGCCGGTCCGTCGCTTCCGTCGAGAAACTCCCGGCCGAAGAAGTAGCCGTTGTCCGACTCGTATCGGGGGTCGTCCCAGTGGCCCCACACGTCACAGTAGAGACAGTCGGGGTTGTCGACGCGCGCGGCGACCTCGTCGAAGTCCGCGAACTCGCTGTGGGGGGTCATCAGGATGACCCAGTCGCTGTCCGCGGCGGCGGTCCAGTCGTCGAAGCCCTCGCGATGGGGTTCGACCCGGACGACATCGTCGTACCCCTTCCGGCGGAGCAGTTTCTCCATCTTGAACGAGACGGAGTTGCGCACGTCGTCGGAGTCGCGCTTGAAGGTCATCCCGAGGACGGTGATCCGGTCGGGGTCGGGCGCGGTGCGGGCCATCCGCTGGACGATCTGTGCGGGCAGGCCCTCGTTGATCTGGTAGGCGGTCGAGACGAGTTCATTGTAGGGAATGTCGTCGACGAGGAACCAGCCGTCCTTGGTGAGACAGGGGCCGCCGACGTTGGCGCCGGGGCCGGGCACGTCGAACCGGGGGTAGTCCCGGCTCGACCGGTCGAGGATCCGGTGGACGTTGACGTCGTGGTGGGCGCCGAATGAATCGGCGATCAAGAAAAACTCGTTGACGGTGGCGAAGGTGATATAGCGCCACATGTTGGTAAACAGCTTCCCGATCTCGGCCTCGGTGGGGGTGAGCCGCGGGCAGTCGGCCTCGATGAACGTCTCGAAGAACGCCCGCGCGTGGTCGTAGCTCGCGTCGTCGAACGCGCCGACGAGCTGGGGGAGCTGGACCATCTCCTCGATGGCGTTGTGCTGGGCGACGCGTTCGGGCGTGAAGGCCAGCGAGACAGTCGGCGCGTCCTCGCTGTCGGCGCCTCCGTCCTCGTCGCCGCCGCTCTCGCTTCCGCCGCTCTCGCTACCTTCCGGCGAACCGACCGAGATACCGTCGCGTTCGAGCGCGTCACGGACGTTCGCGGTTGTTCCTGGATAGACGGTCGAGCGCAGGAGAAGGAGCTGTCCGTCCGAGAGGTGGGGCTTGAGCTCCTCGACGAGGCCGAACAGCGACTCCATCTGCGGGTTGTTGTGCTCGTCGATGGGCGTGCCGACGACGGTGACGATGACCTCGGAGTCCGAGACAGCGGCGATGTCCGTCGAGAAGTCGAGGCGGTCCTCGCGAAGCCCTTCCTCGAGGAGGCGTTTGCCCTCGGGTTCGCGGTAGGGCAACTCGCCGGACTCGATGGTGTCGAGGATGGCCTCGTCCTGGTCGACGAGCACGACGTCGTGGCCGGCGTCGACGAGGACCAGTCCCATCGCGAGCCCGACGTGGCCGCCACCGCCGATGACGCTCACGTTCATAGGAGGGCTACGAGGACCCGTCTCAATAGGCGTTGCTATCGGATGTCGTTTCGCGGACCGCTGCTATCGGGGTCGTTCCGCGGTGTCGACACGTGTCGGCACCGGGGCCGGTACGATCCGGAACCGATCTACGATAAGCATTATCAGTCGAGGTAGCCGAGCTGTTCGAGCCGTTCCCGGGTCGCCCCGCTGGCCTCCCCCGGGGACAGGCCCGGTTCGGCCGTCAGCAACTCGTCGGGAACGAGGTCGCGAAGCGAATCCGCCAGGTCCGGCTCGGAGCGCGCCACGTTCGACCGCTCGGCCGCGTCACGGTCGAGGTCGTACAGTTCCCTGTCCACGCCGGCGGACCCGGCCGCGTCGTCGTCGGTCCCGGTCTGGATGTACTTCCAGGCGCCGGTCCGCACCGCCGCGACGGGGCCGTCGACGGCCAGCGCCCCCGAGGCGACGACCCGGCGGCGCGCGCCGTCGTACAGCGATCGGCCCTCGAAGGCCTCGGGAACGGACACGTCGTGGAACGCACAGACCGTCGGTGCCAGGTCCAGGAGTTCGCGCTGCTTCCGCACGCGCTCGCGGTCCTCGTTGGGGTGGGAGACGGCGAGTGGCACCCGGAGCAGTTCGTCGTAAGGTCTGTTGCGGTGGAAAAACTGGCCGTGCTCGCGAAACTCCTCGCCGTGGTCGGCGGTCACCGCGACGAGCGTCTCGTCGAACCCGCAGTGGGTCTCGACCGCGTCGAACAGCCGGTCGAGGTGGTCGGAGGTGTACCGCAGGTCCGAGTCGTAGAGGTCGATCAACCGCTCGCGCTCGGAGCGGGTTATCTCCTCGGGATGGTTTCCCGCCCGGACCATCAGCTCGCGGATCTCCTCGTCGTCGGCCGGGTCGTCGACAAAGGCCGGGTCCGCGGGGTCGACGCCGTAGGGTCGGTGCGGGTCCATGTAGTGGACCCAGAGGAAAAACTCCTCGTCGGCGTGGTCGGCGAGCCATCCGGCGACCCGGTCCGTCACCGTCTCGGCGTCGACGTAGGCCTGGAAGGAGAACTGCTCGCTCTCGGGCGCGAACCGCTCGTAGAGACGCTGCGCAGGCCCCCAGTTGCCCACGATGGGGGCTACGACCCGCGTGAGGGCGTCGAAGGCCCGCCCGGTCACCGAGCGGTCGAGGCGCTCGTGGTCGTCGTCGGCGCCCACGTCGAAATCCTCGAAGGTGTCGAAGCCGGCCACCCCGTCCACTTCGTTGGCGAGCATCGTGTTCGAGTGAAAGCCGGCGGTAGTGACCCCCGCTTCCGAGAGCGCGGTGGCGACGTTCGGCCCGTTCGCGAGCGGGCCTCGACCCCGGTATCGCGATGTCAGGAAGGAGGGGATCGAGACGCCGCTGTGGGGGCCGTTGGCGTAGGCGTCCGCGAAGTGAGTCCCGTCGTCGAGCACCCGGTCGAGTGCGGGCATCGTGTCGCGCTCGTAGCCGTACTGGCCGAGGTGGTCGGGCCGGACCGCGTCGACGGTGACCAGAACCGTTCGCATCGTCTCCCGGTACCCCCAGCGAGGTAGTGAATCTTACGACGCGCGGACGCGAACCGTCGTCTCGGCGTCGGCTGCCACCAGCGCGTGAATCCCGGGCACGACCGAGACGCGGACGGTCCGGTCGCCGGCCGGAAGGTCGGGGACCGTCACGACCGTCTCGTAGCGTCCCGAGGCGTCGGTGACACCGTGGCCGACGACGCGCCCGCCGACAGTCACGACGTAGCGTGCCGCCGGGACGCTGGCCTCGTCCGCACGGACGGCGCCCGAGACGGTGACCTCGTTCCCGGGACTTGCGGTTCCAGGGTCGACCGTGGCGGAAACGGTCGGTTCGACCGTCCGGACCGAGAGGTTCACGACCGCGCGCGACCCGACGAACGCCGAGGAATTGCTCGGCACGTACTCGACGGCCAGCGCGGTCGGTTCGGCCGGGAGATAAAGCGGGCGGTACGAGACGGTGAATCGGCCGGACTCGTCCGTCCGCGTCGTGACGGTCCGATTGCCCGTCACAGTCCGGTTACCGGGGACGATCCGAACCGTCCCGTTCGAAACGCCGGTCCCGTTCGCGGCGCGGACGCGACCGGTATAGGTCACCAGGTCGGCCGGCGACGCCGTCGCAGTGCGCGGACTGACGGTGAGCGTCGTCGTCACGAGCTCGTCCGCCCGAACCGCTCGCTGGCTCTCGTTGACGGACTCGCGGGCCGCCGTGACTGCGCGGATCGAGTCCGCGAACGTCCCGGACGGTTCCAGTACCTCCGTCGTGTTCCGCCCTGCGGGAGTAGTCACCTTCCCCCCCGCTGGCCGGGTAACGTTCTGTCCCGCCGACCCGGTCGCGTTCCCGTCGGCGGCAACGGTCGCGTTCGCGCCGCCAACCCCGGCGGCCCGGTAGGTTGCCGCCACCTCGGCCGCGGTCCGGTCGACGGCGCGCCACTGGCGTTCGAGTCGATGGGCGAGATACCGCGCCGGGTCCGCGACGGACGCGTTTTCGGACCCGACATCACCGGGGGCCGGTCCGCCAGCCCCGCCCGTCAGTCCGCGATACCGCTCCAGCGTGGTCGAGTACTCGTCCAGCGCGCCGACGAACGCGACCTGGTCGGCGCGCAACCGCTCGAAGGCGACCGAGCGGTTGTCCGCCCCTGTCGCGTCGAGGACGCGGGCGTACCCCCTGACGAGCGACCGGTAGGCCGACCCGTTCAGCCGCGTTCGTGTTTCGACGATCCGCTCTCCTCTCAGTGCGCGCTCCTCGAGCGCGGCGCGCTCCTCGACGGCCACTCCGAGTCGGCGCTCGACATCGGTGAGGTTCACGTCGGTCGTCACCTCGGTCGGCCGGAAATGTGGCCCCTGCTCGTCCCCGTCGGCGCCGCCGACCGGTGACGCGTCCGCCGGCACGGCGCCCGTCGCGACGGCACCGCCGACAGCGGCGGCGCAGACGACAACCAGTCCGGCGACGAGCGTCCGCGTCTCCGCCGCCCGGAGTCGCGCCATGGACCGGGTCAGGGGTCGCCCGACAATCCCGGCGACGGCCCCGACGGAATCGCCGGTCGAACTGCCGGCCACGGCCCCAGACCCGGCCTCGCGGCGCCGCAGGAGCCACAGACCAACCAGGCCCGCGCCGACGAGTGCGAGTCCCCCGCCCACCAGGGGGTAGACGCCGACCGCTGCGACGGCCGGCGCGAGCGGCGGCGCGGCCGGAGCAGTGCTGTAGTCCAGCAGAACCGTCCGCTCGCTCGCACCCAGCGCGTGGACGAAGTCGGCGTTGCCGTCCCGGTCGACCAGCGCGTTGGTGAACACCGAAGTATCGCTGACGGTGACCACGCGCCCCTTGTCGACGGATTCGACGGCGACGACGGGGTAGGTTCCGAGTCGCTCGGAGACGTTGAACTGCCCGTCGCCGTCGCGGTCCGGATAGGCGAACGGCGAACTCCGAACCAGCACGGTCACGCCGGTCCGACGGATGGTCCGCGAGACGTTCCTGACCGCCGTCGGCCGCTCGTCACCCGGGAGTTCGAGCATCGACCCGCGACTCAGCGTCACGCGCGACACGCCCGAAACGTACTCGAGCGTCGACGGGTCGATCGCGCTTCGCTCCCGGCCCGCCTCCGTCGACGGCAGGCGGGTCACCGCCGTCGCCCGCGGGACCGCGCCGCTCCCGTCGTAGTGGTTCACGTCCCGCAGCGGTGTCCCGTCGATGCGTACTTTCGCCCCGAGATCCGAGAGCAGTTCGTTCGCGCCATCGCCGCCCTCGCCCGCGACGACGACAGTCCCCCCGCGCTCGACGAACTCCTGGACTGCGGTCGCGTTCTCCTCGCCCGCCGACCACGCTGGCGTCGGCGCGACGGCTATCGTCGACGAGGCGTTCGCCTCGCGATAGGCCGCCGCCGAGCGCGCGAGGACGAACTCGTCCGCCTCGTCGCTCAGTTGCGCTTCGAGCGCTGACCCGCCGTCCCACTCGTGGTTGTGGGGGTCGAGCGGCCGCACCGACAAACTCAGGCCCGCGCCGACCGCGACGGCCGCCACGACGAGCAGGCCGGCAAGCAATATCCGCGGCGATATCGGGCCAAGCCCCCCCATCTCAGACCAGCTCCGCAGGCATGGAGGTGACGACGCGGCGGCCGACGACCGCCGCGAACGCAACCAGTCCGACGAGCGTGACGTGGGTCAGTCGCCGGCGCCACGCGCGGGTGGCCGGCGTCTCGGGGACCGAGCCCCGCAACGCGACCAGTCCGGTGACGACGGCGACGACGTACAGGTCGAGCGCGAACGCGCCGAGAACCGTGAGCCCGACCAGCGAGACGGCCGTCCAGACCGCCAGCCAGTAGCAGGCCGCGTCCGAGCGCTCGATCGGCATACCCCTCCGTTGCGCCCGCCCCGATTAGAAACTGTCGGGACGACCTTTTTACCGCAGGGGTTTCCTCGGCCGTCTGCGGCGGCCTGCGGGAACCCCTGCGGCAAAAAGCTCGGCCAAAAAGGCCGCTCGCGCTCTGCGCGAGCAGTACTCACCCGATCCGCTCCGCCCCCGCCCCGCTACGCCTCCGCCCCGCTCCGTCCCGCTCCACCCCGCTCCGCCCCGCTCCGTCCCGCTCCGTCCCGCTCCGCCCCGCTCCGTCCCGCTCCGCCCCGCTCCGTCCCGCTCCGTCCCGCTCCGCCCCACTCCGCCCCACTCCGCCCCGCTCCGCCCCGCTCCGTCCCACTCCGTCCCGCTCCGCCCTCATCCGAAGCGAACGCTTATGTCGTTCGTATCGCAATTTCGGCCATGGATACCCCGGCGGACCGTCGATTCTTCGGCCTGTGTCTCCTCGCGTCCGTGGTCGGATTCGGAACCTGGCTGCTCGCGTTCCCGAATTCGAGCGCGACCTGGGTATTCGTCATCGCTGTCGTCGCGCTGGCCGTCCTGACGTTCGTCGACGGCTATGTTGCGTCGTCGTAGAGAAATCGCGATTCCGGGGTATCGGTCTCAGACCAGCGCGCGGAACTTGTCGGCGAGTTCGGCGACGCCCTGGTCGAGCGTGTATGCCGTCTCGAACCCCTCAGCACGGATCTTCTCGTCGCTGACGACGTAAGAGAGCTGATTGAGTTGCTCGGCCTCGGTGTACCCGATTTCGACGTTCGGAAAGTGCTCGACGATGGCGTCGACGACGTCCTGCAGGCGGCCGTTCTGGCCGACGACGTTGTACGCTTCCCCGTCGCCGAGGTTCGCGCCCGCGAAGAGCAGCGACCGGACGGCGTCCTGGACGTGGAGATAGGGGCGTTGCTGGTCCTCCGCGCCCTCGTAGACGGTCAGTGGCTGGCCCGTCGCGGCAAGAAACGCGAACTTGTCGACGACGGTGTCGAATCGCATTCCGGTCGTCCAGCCGTAGACGGTGCCGAGTCGGAGGCCGGTCAGCCCCATCTCGCCGTCGTAGCGCTCGAACATGTCCTGCTCGGCCGCGAGTTTCGCCTCGCCGTAGGGCGATTCCGGCTCGCAGTCGAACGTCTCGTCGATCTCCGCCTCGGTCCGGCCGTACACCGAACAGGTGACGGCGTTGACGAACTCGGAGACGCCGGCCGCCTGGGCGTCCTCGAACAGGGCAACGGCGGCCTCGTGGTTGACCGCCCAGGTCTTCTCGGGGATGTCGAACGTCTCGGGGGCGTTGGTGATCGCCGCGAGGTGGAAGACGGTGTCGACGCCGTCGAGCGCGGCCTCTCGGATCTCGGGGTCGCGAATGTCGCCCTCGACGACCTCGTAGTCGGCGTAGGCGGGCAGGTCCCACAGCGAGTGAAAGCGGGGCTGGCGGAAGTTATCCAGTACGCGGATCTCCTCGCCGGCGTAGGCGGGGTGGTCGGGAATCTCGCGGATGAGTCGCGACCCGATGTAGCCCACGCCGCCGGTGACGAGCACGGTCATGGGCAGGCCGACGGGCTACTCCGCCCTGTACCTTTCGAGATTCGCCAGGAGATGTTCGCGGTCGCTCTCGGGGAGATCCGTAAAGCGGAGGACCGCCTCGCAGTCGAGGCCGGGGCACTTGAGCACGCGCTCGCGTTCGAGGACGTTTCCGGCGACGACGGTGCCACAGTCGGGACAGGAGTGAGTGATAATACGCATTGTCAGAGCTCCAGCGATGAGTTGCGACCGATGACGAGGCGTTCCCCCTCGGGTCGTTTGTCGGTGTTTCTGGTGATCGTCGACCGGCGGCCGATCACGCTGTCGACGATCCGGCGGTCACACCGGATCGTCGACTCGCCGATGACGACGCTCGACTCGATATGCACGTCGCCCACGTCGCAGTCGTCGCCGATACTCGTGTACGGGCCGACGTAGGTGCCCGACTCGACGGTCGTGTTCGCACCGACCGAGACCGGCCCGCGGACCGTCGCGCCGGCCTCGACAACGCTCCCCTCGCCGAGTTCGAGGCGGCCAGTCACATCCGCGCCGTCCTCGATCGTGCCGCGCACGTCGCGCTCGATGTCGTCGAGGACGAGTCGATTCGCGTGGATCACGTCCTCGGGCTTGCCGGTGTCTTTCCACCAGCCGTGGACGACGTGGGACTGGATGCGGTTGCCGTCGTCGATGAGCCCCTGGATGGCCTCGGTGATCTCGAGTTCGCCGCGCCAGGAGGGTTTGAGTTTCTCTATCTGGTCGAAGATGGCCGGCGTGAAGACGTAGATGCCGATGAGCGCGAGATCGGAGGGCGGGTCGTCGGGTTTCTCGACGAGGCCGACCACGTCGCCGACGGCGTCCGGGTCCGCGGTACCAGCAGTCGGCACCCCGTCGACCTCGACGATACCGTAGCGTTCGGGTTCGTCGACGCGCTGGAGGCCGATGCCGGCGGCGTAGGCCTCGGGGTCGAAGTCGGCCACGAAGTCGACGATGCCCTCGCGCATCAGGTCGTCGCCGAGGTAGACGACGAACGAATCGTCGCCGACGAACTCCTTCGCGCAGCCGACGGCGTGGGCCAACCCCAGCGGTTCGCCCTGGACGATGTAGGTGATATCGACGCCGAAGTCGCTCCCGTCGCCGAGATACGCCTGGATCTCCTCGCGGCCCTTGTCCCCGAGGACGACGCCGATGTCGGTGATGCCGGCCTCGACGAGGTCGTCGATGGCGTACTCGATGACGGGCTTGTTTGCGACCGGGACCAGTTGCTTCGGGCCGGTGTGGGTGATCGGCCGCAGGCGCGACCCGGTCCCGCCCGCGAGAACGACGCCTTTCATTTGTGCGGCGGCGCCTCCCAGTCCAGCGGTATCTCGTCGGTGTCGTAGGGGAGTCGTTCCTCGTCGGGATCCTCGTAGTCGTAGAGATTGGTGGGGAAGTTGAGCAAGAGGACACGCTCGTCGCCGACGGCCTTGAACCCGTGCCAGCAGTCGCCGGGCACCCGGACGGCGTTTACGTTCCCCTCGCCGACGATGTAGGTGTCGAGTTCCCCCTGCGTCGGGGAGTCTTCCCGGTCGTCGTAGATGCCGACTTTCGCCTTGCCTCGCGGGACGACGAAGTGGTCGATCTGCCCGCGGGTGTGGCGGTGCCAGGCCCGGACGACGCCCGGATACGTCTCCGAGACGTAGGACATCGTCGGCTCGTCCTCGCCGGCGTAGAACTCCCAGTCCGAACGCCAGACCTCCGTGAGCGATCCCCGCTCGTCGGCGTTAACCTGGAGTTCCTCCAGTTCCACGTCGTGTATCATTCGTTTCCCGTAGGGGGTGGGAGGCTGTTACTTCTTGCGGTCAGCGGGGCCGGGAGCAGTTCGAGGATCGACCTGCTCGGACGCGGTGGCGCGCGCCGTCGAGTGTGCCCGAACCTCGTGAGGGCCACGAGACGGTGCCGCGCGAGGGATGAGGAGCGCAGCGAAGCGAGCACCGCAATCGGTTGGGGAGGCGTGTGGCTTGCGGCGCTGTGCGGTGTGGTGTGTTCCTGGCGTCTGCGCGAACGGAGTGAGCGCAGGCTCAGGAGAGCGTGCTCTCCTGGCGGATTGAAAGGGCGAGGGCCGGCCGGCGACGGCGGACGACGCAAGCACCGCAACGTAGTGAGGAGCGCAGCGAGTCCCCCGAGCCGAGCGGGTCGAGGGCTTTCAGCGCACAGGGTCGGATCCAGCCGATTCAACTGTGAGCGAGCGGGCCGAGGGCTTTCGACACACGGAGCTGTCTGCGGTCGCGATTCCAGCTAGCGAGCGGGCCGAGGGCTTTCAGCGCACAGAATCCACTGTATCTATAGTCACAATCTCTCGGACTCGGCCTAATAAAATCAGTCCCGTCACGGTTTAGACCCAGTACGGACAAGGCGGTCGTATGCACGTACTCGTCGTCGGGGGCTCGGGGCTCGTCGGGTCGAACGTCGTGACACAGGCCCGCGAGCGCGGGTTCGCGGTCGACGCGACGTACCACGCCGATGCCACCGAAGACGCGACTATCGAACTCGACGTGTGCGACGCCGATCGGGTACACGAAGTTGTCACGAACGCCGACCCCGACGCAGTCGTCCACACGGCCGCGTTCCACGCCGTCGACGACTGCGAGTCCGAGCGCGACCGGGCCTGGGCGGTCAACGCGGGGGGCACGCGCACCGTCGCCGCGGCCGCCGATGCGGTGGGCGCACACCTGATCACCCTCTCGACGGACTACGTCTTCGGGGGCGACCCCGCGGCGGCGCCCTTTTCCGAGGCCGATCCCGTCAACCCGGCCAACTACTACGCCGAGACGAAGTACGCGGGCGAGGTTGCCGCCCGAAGCGCCGCTGAGGCGGCCGTGCTCCGGCCCAGCGTCGTCTACGGGACAGGAGGGACGAACTTCGTGACGTGGGCGCTCGGCGAACTGGAGGCGGGCGAGGAGATCGGTATCGTCGACGACCAGGTCTCGGCACCGACGTACGCGCCGGACCTGGCGCGGGCCTGTCTGGATGTCGTCGAGCGGGGGCTAACCGGGACCTACCACGCGACCGGACCGGTATCCGTGTCCCGCTACGAGTTCACCGTCACGCTGGCGGCGGTGTTCGGATTCGATACGGATCTGGTGTCGGCTATCTCGACCGAGGAGCTGGGCCAGGAGGCTCCGCGACCGGCCGACAGCACGCTCGATTCCTCGCGGCTGTACGACGCCATCGACTCCCGGTTTCGGGGGCCGCGCGAGGGGTTCGACGCGATGCGAAACAAGCGGGGGGGATCGGTGGCAGTGTGAGTGTCTGTGGTTATGTCTGTGGATGGAGTCGGTTCTGTGAGTCGAAATCCCTCGGCCCGCTCGCTCGCAGTTGAATCGGCTGGATCCGACCCTGTGCGCTGAAAGCCCTCGGCCCGCTCGCGGGTCGCTTCGCTCCCCGCTCGCATTCGAGACTCTCACTCCGTTCGAGTCTCGCCGCTCGCGGTCGGTGAGCGGGATATTCTCGTTCGCTTCGCTCACTCGAATAGTGCCACGCTCAGCGACTCCCTTTCAGCGCGACCGGCCCTCGCCCTTTCAGTCCACCAGGAGAGCACACTCTCCTGAGCCTGCGCTCACTCCGCTCACGGCTTCGCCGTTCACTTCCGTGGTTCTCGCGGTGCTCGAACCACGCCCCGTTCGCGC
>Ga0207719_100135_pt1 | contig 61175 bp, 53 predicted proteins | sample A23P1SouthBayCA_2_FD_187279 | JGI IMG/M metagenome (GOLD analysis project Ga0207719, IMG submission 187279) | Aerobic enrichment media microbial communities from Eden Landing Ponds, California, USA - A23 P3 (3) (SPAdes) | ecosystem: Environmental > Aquatic > Marine > Unclassified | place...
CCGCCTCGACGGTATCCACCGTCTCGGCACTTCGGTCGCCCATCCGGGCGACCCGCCCGGCACGAGGGTTTCCCGGCTGACCCGGCACGCCGCCAGGGATGATGTCGGTCGTTAGTGTTCCGGGCGTACACTCCGACAGTTTCGAGCGATTGCTTTGTACGTCGTCCGCTTGGGGAAACGTCAGCCAAACACTCAAGACTCGCGTACGCCTACAGCGGGTATGGCGACGATCGAAATCGAAGACGACGTCTACGAGGCGTTACAGCTCCCGGAGGGGGAGCGTTCGCTGGCGATGAAGCGGGAACTGGCGGTTTCACTGTACGCCCGCGATGTCCTCTCGTTCGGAAAGGCGCGCTCACTGGCGGAGATGTCGAAGCGGGAGTTCCAGGGGCTCCTCGGTGAGCGCGAGGTTCCCCGACACTACAGCGACCGGGAACTGGAAGAAGACCTCGAGTATGCCGAATAGCGGGCTGGTCGTCTCCGACACGTCGCCGCTCCTGAATCTCGCGCTCATCGATCGGCTCGAACTGCTTCAGGCGCAATTCTCCGATGTCACAGTCCCGCGTCAGGTGTGGAATGAACTCGCGGCCGGAGAGGACGGTCTGGAGCGTCTCCGGGAGTTGCGCGACGATGGCTTTCTGCGGCTCGCCGAAGTGGAGCGCTCGGACCTGTTCGTCGAAATATTCCACGAACTCGACCTCGGAGAGACGGCCGCGATCTGCCACGCGGTCGAGCAAAACGCTGACCTCGTGCTACTCGACGAGCGGGACGGACGGCGCGTTGCCCGTAGGCACGACCTGGATGTCACCGGCGTTATCGGCATCTTGCTCCGCGGAGCGAAAAGCGGCGTCGTGAACGTGGAGCGCGAACTGGACGCCCTTCGTGAAGCTGGATTCTGGATCTCCGACGACCTTTACGAACGGATTCTCTCCGAGGCCGATCAGTAGGCACTCCGACCGGTAGAGTGCCGATGCTATCAGATTTCACTTCCGCTGGACCTACTAGTAGAAACTCGCCCGGTAGTGTTCCGGGCGTACATTTACTGCCAGCAGTCTCGCGTGTGAAGTCGGCGGCACCCTTTTAGACATCCGGACGAAACGAACAGATATGTCTGAGGGTGATACTCGTCGCATCTCCGAGAACCTCATGGATGAACCTCACGTTCGGAATCGGCGGGTCAGCGTCCGTCAGGTGTACGCCCTCGTCGAAGAGCGTGACGTGGAGCCGGAGGCTGTCGCCGATCGCTACGACCTTGACGTGGCAGACGTGTATCACGCGCTCGCCTATTACCACGACCATCCCCGCCAGATGCGTGATGTCGAGCGCGTCCGCGAGGACGCGATGGCCGATTTCCGAGCATCGATAGACCGCCCCGAGGACGTGAACCCGGACACGGCCTGAGATGGCGGCGTGGCGCTTCCTGTTGGACGAGAATATCGATCCCAAGACAGCGAACTATCTGGAAAAGGAAGCTATCGACACCGAACACGTCCGCGACGCGCTGTGGCAGGGTGCGAAAGACGAACAGGACGTCCTCCCGTACGCTCGAGACCAAGCGCGCATCATCGTGACGAGCGACGTGAAAGACTTCGGCGGATTGAACGCGGACGAACACGCCGGTCTCGTGTTGCTCTACGACGATACGATGCCCGCCTATCAGGTCGCGTCCGGGCTGCTTTCGATGATCGACGCCTATGGTAACCGCGAACGCTTCGGTGGTCGCGAAGAACTCGATGCGCGGATCTGAGCAACGATCGACAGTGAACCGCCTCGGGGTCAAGCCCCGAGGCACTCGGCCTGCTCCGCCTGTAGAAAACTACATTTTCTCTGCTTGCGTGCACGGCAACGAATGAGCGACCCGCTCTGGTATCCGTCAGTCGAGGAGATCCTCGATGTTCATGACGACATCGTTTCGGAGTACCAGAATACCAGTTCCGGTGTCCAGAACCGTGGAGACGTGGAATTCGCGCTCGACTACGTCGAAGAAGGAAGTTTCGGATCAGTTCCCGAGACGATTCACGAGAAGGCCTTCCACCTACTTCGGCTTCTCGTGGCTAACCATCCGTTCGTCGATGGGAACAAGCGTACAGCGCTCAACACTGTCGTCGTGTTCTACCTCCTCAACGGATATCGGCTCGATTACGACGACCAGATCCGTGACGTTCTGAAACGGTTCGGGACAGACGAAACGACGGTGAACGAAGAGCAGGTTATCGACTACCTCGAACGGAACTGCCACGAAATCGACCTGGCAGAAGTGGTCGAACAGTGGCGAGAGGGTCTCGTCACGCACGGACTCGAACAGCTGCGAGACGATTCGTCGGACCCGAACGATTAACCCGACCAACGGACAAAGGATATACATGGCAACAGACGAGCAGGCGGGCGAAAGCACCTCCCTCGACGACGTGATGGAGGACATCCGTCGCGAACTCGTGTTGCGGGTCGCCAAGGCCGACCGTGACGACCACCGCGAGATCTACGATACCCTCGAAAACGAGTGATCCACCGAAGCGAAGCGATCTTTCACCTGCTAGGTGGCGCGTTTTATTCCAACCAAGCCTACTAGTAGATCCTCGCCCGGGGTGTTCCGGGCGTACACTTCGAACTACTGTAGATACGTCTCTAACGCTGTAACGACATCCCTGACGAACTCGTCTGTGACACGTCCCTGCCACGCAACCAAGTCTTCAACACGGGGCGAATGAACCGCCCACGGGGAGACAAATGACTCTCGCGGCACTCCACCAACCGTCCATACATCCGGCACCAGTGTGAGTGAGTCCTCATACTCCTTCGTCGAGATGGCGACTGCGACGAATTGTTCGTCACTGAACGGATGCGAGCCGTTGTTGACAATCAGCCAGGGTCGTTGGTGATCGGCGCCCAGTTTGAATGGATCCGCGCTTCGAACCACGTCACCTTGCTCCGGTTGCATTTATTCGTCCCGTTCGCTGGGATGTGGTTCGTCGGGTGCAACGGCATCCCACTCATCCGGATCGATTCCCTCGTCTCCCTCAGTTAGCCGTTCCGTGATAGCGTGGAGTTCGTACGCGTCTCTCACCCGATCCAGATCCTCTGTAATCGCCCAGTACTCTCCTCTATGTCGGACGAGGTCACGCTGCTTCAGTCGAGAGAGGGCAGTCCCGACCGTGTTTGGGTCTTCGTCAATTCCAGTGGCGACCTCAGAACGGGTGAACGCCTGCTCTCTATTCGTGTACAGATACGTGAGTACCTGTTCGGGGACGCTAGGACCATTCGGAAGTTCACCGGTTTCGAACTCTTCGATGCGAACCGGCATATGCTGTACTTCGTGTGCTGATGTAATGAATGTACTGAATTGCTGGATCCGACGGGAACTCTGTTCAATACAGCGGCGCAATAGACTATTGGCGCTTCCACCCGGCCTACTAGTGGAAACTCGCCCGGTAGTGTTCCGGGCGTACATTCGCATTCGAAACTACTCGTGGAGCAATTCGTACCATTCGTCGAGATCGACGAGTTCGTCTTCGACACCTGTCGATCCGTACTGATTGAAAACCTCGTCTACTGCCCGTGCGAGTCCTTCGGGGTCGTCGTCCGGTAGCTTCTGGTCGTAGTACAGCAGAATTCCCGCGTGTTCGTGGGTTCGATGCAATGGTTCGAAGTCCTTCGCGTTGTTCGAAAGCAAAACGACGCCCTCACTCGCACACCAATCGATCAGCTCTCCGTCGTCGGTGTGCTCACCGAACTGGTCTTTGGCTTGCAACACTGCCCACCCTCGTTCGCGGAGCAACCGCTCGAAGATCCTGCCGACGTGTTCGTCGAGGAGGAGACGAGTTCCAGTCACTACACCGTCTCTTTCGGCTTCAACGACGACTCCCGAACGCGCTCGAACGCGTCCTCGTTCGCACGTTCGAATTCGCGCATTTCGTCGACGTACTCGTAGTAATACGAAAGCGCTTCGTACACCGCTGCGAGCGAGATATCGAGCTGGTCTGCGACGTAGGCTGGAGACTGACCAGTATCGATTACGCGCGCTGCGACGTGACGGACTCCCACCCTCGTTCCGTCGATTCTGGGCTCCCCGCCGAGGATATCGTCGTCACGTGTGATAGTCATGTTGTCCTGTAGGTGCCCCTTCGTTTATACGTCTTTGGCGAACGCACTGTCTTCGACACAGTGAGTGCGCATTTTCACTTCCACTGAGCCTACTAGTAGATTCTCGCCCGGTAGTGTTCCGGGCGTACATTCGAGCCTCTGAGCGCTCGCTTCGTTGTACGGACGATCCATAAGTCGCCCGTACGGCCCGCGGAACGCACCGCGTCTCGCGTTGCTCGCTTGCAAAAACTCGACCAAACGGACTCTTCGAGCAAGCGTGCAACCACATACAGAAAGCATTGCTGTCCCCGAAGTTTTTAAATAAAAGAAGGATAATTTGTTTCTCATGCGTAATTATCGAACCAAACAAGTCAGTGATCACAATGGCTGAAATCCCACAACCTGTCCTCGGCGCCGTATCGCTCGCCCTCGTTGTCGTCGGTGCGTACATCACCAACCAAGCACTGGGGGATCTACAGAGAGGGTGGACCATCTGGCAGAGCGATCCGATCGATGCGGGGGACATCGAGTACGAGGACGGTGTCATCGAGGTCCAGGGGGAAGTCGAACAACTCGAAGACGAGTTGCTCACCACCGAGTACACCGACACGCCGGCGGTGGTCCACGAGTACAAGCTCCAGGTGCATGAGGAGAACCGGAGCGGCGACGCAGGAGCTGAATGGCAGACCGTCGATAGCGGCACAGAGGCGCAACCGTTCTACGTGACTGACGAGACCGGGAGTGTCGCCGTCGATCCGGACGGGGCGACCGTCTCGCTGGACATGGAGAAGATCTCGGGAGGCTCCGAGATAGATATCGGACCAGTGGACGCCTCCACGAGCAAGCGGCACGAGGGACTACTAGCACCCGGGGATCACGTACACGTCTTCGGCCAGAAGCGTCACGCCCAGGGAGATGGTCCCGAGAGTGAACGGTTCTACATCGGTGACGGTGGTGAGACGGATACGTTCTCCGTCTCCGACACGACGGAGACCCGGACGATCGTGCGGTACATTGGCGGTGGCCTCTTGTCTTTGATATTCGGTCTGGCCGCACTCGCGGTGGGTGGTTTCCTGGCGCTCGTGCTGCTCGGGCAACTCAAATTTTCTGACATCGGCTTACAGTTGATCGCCCCTCTGGCATAGCCAGATCTGTCACGAGTAGCCGACAGATGTGTCCTCTATATCCAGTAAACGGCTCACGACAACGACTCACTGAGAATCTAATGGCTCGTACCTGTCGTACTCACATCATCACGACAGCAGAGAGCTACTTCTATAAGTATACCTACTTACGCGCTTGTGAAGAACATTGTTGATGTAGCGTTGTCTTGCGGTTTTGCCGAATAGTCACAGTGGGACAAGCTGATGGCAAACCGCGCTCTCATCGGCTTGAACGGTACTCTGGAGCGCTTTCAGAGATCCGAACTACGATATCAACAACCTGCTTCCCAAGAGCGATCGTACAACGCTCTTGCGAAGTACATTGTTGATGGCTTGCTGTCCTGCGGTTTTGCTCTGTGTTAGATGAATGCTGTTCGGGTTAGCCAGAGGTCAAGTCGCCGGTTATGGAAACCCGCGAGAAGACAGCGACCGTATCAACAATCTCCTACGGAAGAGCGCACCTGGAATATCCGGCCCTGTGGGTATCGGTAGAACGGGTCATCGAGTGATGGCACGTATTTATGGCCTGAAGACCGTGGTATTGCGCCCGTTCAGCGTATAATTTAGGGGCGTCGAGACGAACGTGTAGACATGGTCCGGGTGGGGACTGCCCAGGTGACGCTCGGGGTGATGGGCGACGAGGCAGTCGTCGAGGCGCTCTCCGAATCAGAGGGAAGTACGAATCGGCCCGTAACAGTTGAGGATATCGACCCAGTTTCGAGCGCGGACGACTCGGGGCTCACTCCGGGGGAAGCGCCCGATGGGATTGACTGTCTGGTCGTCGACTCGGCGGCATCGGCCGTCGACAGCGTCACCGCCGTCGAGCGCTGGCGGAGCGAACGACCGGACGAACCGGTCGTGTTGCTCGTCGACGAGTGGGACGCTGACCGGATACTGGAGGCACTGACCGCGGCGTCGGTCCGAACGCTCCCGAGACGGTTCGCGGACACCGACCCGGAACTGCTCATCGAGCGGGCCTCCGGTCTCGTCGTCCGGAACCAGGGCTGGACGAGCTTCGAGGAACTGTACGATAACGTTGCGGGCATCGCGACCCTCCACGATCCGGCGACTGGCGAACTGGTCCACGCCAATCGACGGCTGTGTGACCTCCTCGGGCGCGACCGGGAAGAGGTCCGCTCGATGCGGGTCGGCGAGTTCACCGCGGACGTTCCCGGGTACGACCACGAGCGCGCGATGAACGTCGTCGCCAGCGTCACCGACCGGGACGGTCCGATCGAGGTCGAGTGGCCGATAACGACCGGCAACAACGATGTCCGGTGGATAGAATCCCGCCTCAGTTCCGTCGAGGTTGGCGGTCAAGAGTTGGTCCTCTGGTCATCGGTCGATGTCACGGAGCGTCGCCGGCACGAACGAGAGTACGAACAGGTGTTCAACAACGTCAACGACGTCATCTCGGTCCACGATCCCTGGGCTGAGGAACTCGTCGACGTCAACGAGACGATGGCGGAGTTGACCGGATACAGCCGCGACGCGTTGCTCGAGATGGATATTGGCGGGTTCAGCGTCGACGAGGAGGGGTTCACTGAGGAGAGCGCCTACGAGATACAGCAACGCGTCGCGGCGACGGGTGAGTCCGAGACTGTCGAGTGGGTGATCGAGACGGCATCGGGCCAACAGCGGCTGCTCGACGTGAATCTCGCGCCGGCGACGATCAACGGCGAGGACCGCGTGCTCGCACTATCCCGGGACGTCACCGAGCGTCGCGAACTCGAACGGACCTACCGGTCAGTGTTCGACAGTGTCTCGGACGGGCTCGTCGTCCACGACCCCGAAACCGGCGAGATCACCGACGTCAACGACACGTTCTGCGAGATGCACGGCTACGACCGCGATGCCCTCGTCGGCGAGACGATCGATTTCGTCAGCGGACCGGACCGCACCTACGAGGGTGCCCAGGAGCGCATCGAGGCGGCCCGGCAGGGCGACACACAGCTGTTCGAGTGGCAAAACCGGCGCCACGACGGGTCGGTGTTCCCGGTCGAAGTCCACCTGAATACCGTCGACGTCCGCGGCGAGGAGCGGATCCTGGCTAGCGTTCGGGACATCACCGAGCGCAAGCGGCGCGAGCGCGAGTTCGAACAGATCTTCGATGGCGTTAACGACGCTATCGCCGTTCACGACTCCGAGACGGGCGACCTGATGGATGTCAACGACACCTACGTCGAGCAGTTCGGCTACGACGCCGACACGATCCGCGAGATCGGCGTTGAGGGGCTCAGCGTCAGCGATGAAGGGTTCACGAAGGAACGGGCCGACGAGATCATCAGTCGGGTCGCCGAGACCAACGAGCCCGAAACCATCGAGTGGAAGGTCGAACGCGCCGACGGCGACGAGCGAGTCTACGAGGTCAACGCCACGGTGGCGACCATCGGCGGCCAGGAGCGCGTCCTGACGATAAACCGCGATATCACCGAGCGAAAGCGCCGCGAGCGCGAGTACGAGCAGATCTTCGACGGCGTCAACGACTCGATCGTCGTCCAGGACCCGGAGACCGCGGAGCCACTCGACGCGAACCAGACGTTCTTGGACAGGCTCGGCTACGACAGCGTCGATGAGGTCCGACGGGTGGGGTTCGAAGGGCTCACTGCCAGCGACGAGGGCTATTCCACAGAGCGAGCCCGGGAGCTCTGCCAGCGCGTCATGAAGACTGGCGAGCCCGAGACCGTCGAGTGGCAACAGGAGACGAGAGACGGGGAGCGGCGCTGGATCGAAGCGACGGTCGACGCGGTCGAGATCCGCGGGGAAAACCGGGTCCTCTCGATGCAACGCGACATCACCGAACGCAAACGCCGCGAGCGAACGGTCCGCGCGCTCCACGAGTCGACGGACGCGCTCCAGGACGCCGAGACGCCCCAGGAGGTTTGCGAGGCGGCCATCGAGGCCGCGACCGACGTGCTGGACCTGTGGCTGCCGACCTGCTGGCTACACGAGAACGGGTCCGACGGCGTCCTCGCACCGGTCGCCAGCGGCGAGGAGGTCGAACAGTTGCCGCCGGACGCTGGGCCGAGACGCCTCGAACCGGGAGACTTCGAGTACGAGGTGTACGACGCCGGAGAGAGCGGCGTCTACGAACCCGACGGACTGGACGGCGGGTCCCCGCCGGGGGACGCCTTCCTCGTATCGCTCGGCGACTACGGCCTGTTTGGCGCGGTCGACCGCGGCGGCGACGAGTTCGACGACGTCACGGTCGACGCCGCCGAGATACTCGCCCGCCACGTCACCTCCGCACTCGACCGGGTCGAACGCGCCCGCGAACTCCGTGAGAGCGAACGGCGGTTCCGACTTATCGCCGAACACATCGACGAGGTCGTCTACCTTGCGACGGCAGATTTCTCCGAGATACTGTACATCAACCCCGTCTACGAGGATATCTACGGGCGTCCCGTCGACGAACTCGCCGAGGACCCCACCTCGTTCGTCGACGCCGCCCATCCCGAAGACAGGGACCGGTACGAGGCCGATGTCAGTCGTCTGATAGCGGACGTCGAAGCAGGAGAATCCGAGGACGCCTACGAGGGAGAGTATCGGATCCAGCGAGACGGCGAGACCAGATGGGTGACCGTTACGCGGTTCCCGGTCGCGAACGAGTCGGGGACGGTCGACCGGATCGTCGGCCGCGTCCAGGACGTCACTGAGCGAAGGCGCCGCGAGCGCGAGTACGAGCAGATCTTCGACGGCGTCACGGATCCGATAACGGTCAACGACCCGGAGACGGGAGAGATAATCGACGTCAACGAGGCGATGTGCGAACTGCTCGGCTACGACCGCGAGGAAATCTTCGAGCGAAACGTCTCCGGTATCAGCGTCGGAGATGAGGGATATGAGATGGAACGGGCCCGGGAATTGGTTCGTCGCGTGGTCGAGTCGGGCGAGACCGAGACGTTCGAGTGGCAGGTCGAGACAGCCGACGGGGAGCGCCGGTGGCTTGAGGTCACGGGCACGCCCGCGGAGATCGGTGGCGAGGAGCGATATCTCTCTATCACGCGTGACGTGACCGAGCGCAAGCGCCGCGAGCGCGAGTACGAGCAGATATTCAACGGCGTGTCGGACGCGATCACTGTTCACGACCCGGAGACGGGGGAGCTCGTCGATCTCAACGAGACTATGTGCGAGCTGACCGGGTACGACCGCGAGAAACTGCTCGCGGACGGCCAGGAGCAGATCAACGTCGCGGAAGAGGGGTACTCCAGCGAGCGCGCCCGCGAGATCATCCGTGAGGTCATGGAAACACGGGAACCGCGGACCCTGGAGTGGTTGATAGAGCGACGGGACGGCGAGCGGCGCTGGCTGGAGATCAACGCGACGCCGACGACGATCAACGGCGAGGAGCGATACCTCGCGCTCATGCGGGACGTGACGGCACAGCGGCGCACCGAGCGACGCCTGAGCGAAATCCTGGACCGTATCGACGAGGCGATCTTCATGACCCGCGCCGCCGAGATCACGGCTGCGTCCCAGTCGCCAGACTACGTTAGCGCCGGCTACGAGGAGATCTGGGGCCAGCCGCTGGCCGAGATCCGCGAGACGTACGAGGACGGCTTTTTTGCGACACTCCACCCGGACGACGAGGCCGAGTACCGGGCGTTCGTCGAGCGGGTCGTCGACGACATCCACGAGGGGACGGCAGCGGACAGCTACTCCCACGAGTACCGCATCGAGCGACCCGACGGCGAACGCCGCTGGGTCCATTCGGACTACTACCCGGCAGAGTGGGAGAGCGGCCCGTCGCGGGTCGTCATCGTGAGCCGTGACGTCACCGACCGCAAGTCGCGCGAGCGTCGGATTGCCTCGTTCGACGACGCGACGGACGATCTCGCGACGGCGGACACGCCACGGGAGGCTACGCGGACTGCGGTCCGGGCTGCCGTCGAGACGCTTGACCTCCCGGCGGTCGGCGCGTTCCTCTACGACGAGGACGAGGGCATCCTCCGGCCGGAAGTCCTCGTCGGCCCGCTTCCCTCCGAAATCGCTGCCGACCCGATCGGGCCGGGCGACGGACCGCTCTGGGAGGGGTTCGCGACGGGGACAGTCGTTGCCCCAGACGGCGGGGAGAGCGACATCGGACTGGTCGGCGGCGGGGACGCGAACCCGGACGTACTGGCGGACCTCGAGGAGTGGCGGGCGCTCGCGCTCGGGAATCACGGCCTCCTGCTGGTCGGGTCGCCCGATCGTTCGCTCGATCCGGACGCGATCCAGGCGACGCACGTCCTCGCCGCGACTCTCGAGGCCGCGCTCAATCACCTCGAGGGTCAACAGCGGCTCGAAACTCGCGAGGAACAGCTCCGAACCCAGACGGAGCGGGCGGAGCGACTCGACCGGATCGCCCGGCTCACCCAGCGGGTCGAGGCCGCGATCACGGACGCCTCGGATCCAGGTGAGATAGAGCAAGCCGTCTGCGAACGACTCGCCAGTTCGGGACCGTACGACCTCGCGTGGATCGGCGGCCTGGGGGCCGGATCGGACAGACTCGAACCACGGGCGGTCGTCGGCGCCGCCGACCAGTACGTCGAGGCACTGGACCTCTCGACCGCCGACGATACCGCGGACCCACATCCCGCAGTTGCGGCCTGGCAATCAGAGACGGTCAGCATCGCGGACTCGCTCGTCGGCTCAGGCCCCGCCGACGAGTGGCGCCAGCGGGGACTCTCCGAGGGGTACCAGTCGCTGTGTGCGGTCCCGCTGACGTACGACGGTGTCACCCACGGCGTGCTGACAGTCGGTACCGAGTCGCCGAACGCCTTCGGCGACCGGGAGCGCGACGTGCTCGCCCAACTCGGGGCGTCGATCGCGAATGCACTCGCGGCAGTCGAGCGGCGGCGAGCCCTCGAGTCCGACGAAACCGTCGAACTGGAGTTCCGGGGCACGGGCGAGGCACTGCCGTTCGCTCGTGCGGCGAACACCGCTGGCTGTCGGGTCGAACTGGAACGGACCGTGGCCCGCCAGGACGGCTCCGTCAGCGTCTACTACGGCTTCGTGGGCGACCTCCCCGAGGACGTGTCGGCGGTCGCGACGCGGACGTTACCGGGCAGCGTCGACGTCGTGAGCGAGCAGTCGGAGTCGGTCCTCGTCGAGGTTCGCACCGACGACTGGTTCGGCTCGCCGCTGGCGGAGTACGGTGGCGTGTTGCGCGAGGCGTCAGCCGATCCCGACGAGACGACCGTCACCGTCGAAGTACCCCAGCAGGCTGACGTCCGGTCGTTCGCCGAACAACTCGAGGATATCGACCAGTCGCTCGAACTCATGGCCAGACGCCAGCACCACCGCCGAGAACGGACGCCCGCGGAACTTAACGACCGAGTCCAAGCAGACCTCACCGACCGCCAGCTAGAGGTCCTGCAAACGGCGCTCTCCCAGGGCTACTTCGAGTGGCCGCGGGAACACGATGGCAGCGAGGTCGCCGACCGGTTGGGCATCACGCAACCGACGTTCAACAAACATCTCCGGATAGCCGAACGGAAGACGTTCGGGCTCCTGTTCGACGAGGGGATGTGAGACGGGCTGCTCTGCCCCTCTCGCTCACCGGTCGCCGTCCCCTCCTTCCGGGTCGGACGGCGTGCCGGGAGACGAGGCGAGTGCGATCGTTCGCAACACTTCGAGAGTCCCAAGGGGTCCCTTTCCCATATCCGCGGCCGAGGCGGCGCGGTTGGTTCGATCGGCCGCGGCCCGCCGACACCGGGTCGCGAACCGCTCCGCACGGCGGGCACCGTACCGCTCGACGACCACGGACGGCGAGGACGTTTCGCGAGTCAACTCCGTCACGAACGCGAGCGCATCCTCAATGCCGAAGGCGACGCGACAGCCGGTCGCGGGGACGACCGGATACGCGGCCGGGCCGCAAAACGCCACGCGGTCGGTCCCCCACCACGTCCGTGCTCCGTCGGGGACCGGAAGTTTCGTCTGCCGGATCCGCGTCGGATCGCCCCCGGCCACGGCCGCCCTGACCGTCGGTTCCCCCTCGTTCCCTTCACCGTCGAGCGTCGCGGGAAACTCGGCGTTCGGGATCGTGACCCGGATCACGTCCCCCGATTCGGTTGGACGCGGGATCCGCTGAATCAGGGCGTCAGAGTGCCAGTCTTCCCGGATACGGTCGATCGCGTGAGAACCGCCACTGCCGACTACCTCGTACTGCGTCAGCGAGTGGTACTCCCGGGGGTCGTCTCGGTCGGGTACGAGCGCCCGGGTGCCTCCACTCGCGTCCACGGCGAGGTCGAACCACTCCTCGATGCCATCCTCTAACCGGACCGTCAGCCCGTCGTCCGCCCGCGTGAGCGTCCCGACTCTCCGGTCCTCTGTCCGCACACGCTCGGAACACCGACCTCCCAGCGCGTCCCGGAGGGCCTGTGTCTCGACGACGAGTGATGATGTCTCCGACAGGGTTCCGTCCGAGCGAACGCCCTGGTTCGCTCCCTGCGCGTCGCCCCGTCGCACACAGACGCCCTCGACGGTGGTGCTCCAGTCGCCTCGCTTCACGTTGACGCCGACCGCCTCAAGCACCCCCAGCGCTGCCGGCCACAGCAACGTTAGCCGCGACTCGACAGTCGACCCGGTGTCCGCCACGAGCAATGGATCGTACCCCGCGCGCCGGAGCAAGAGCGTGAGCGTCCGACCGACGATTGTATCGCCGATAACGATTACCTGTCTGTCGGGGTATCCGCCGACTCCGTCGTCCGTCGGAATCCACGTCGGCGCGAGCCGACCTCGGGAGAACGGGACGGGCCCGGACCCGGATGAGCCCCGCCTACCGTCGGATCTGTCGGGAGTCCCGTCTCGATAGCTGTGGCGGTCCCGACCGCTGGAGCCCTCCGAGGAACCACCGGTGGAGGTACTCGGCAGACCGATCGGGGTAGAGAGCGATATTCTACGACTCAGTCCGTAGCGGACCACATGCGACCGACCCGGACCATTGGCATTCATCCGTTGAGAGACGGTTCGTGGCCCTTTCTTCTAACGGCCCGTTCAGCGTTTCAACGACGGAAACAGTCGTGTTCGGCCCGCTTCCCCCGGCGAATTCGTGTGAACTGGTGACACAGCAATACTGATAGCCGTCTCGGCGCGACCGGGACAACGACAGTTGCCAGTAGTGTTGGGGGAACTGGGACCGATCCAACGCGTGTGAACAGACGGATGTCTCTGAGAGAACGCGAACGAGCGAGCGAAGGGGAGACGAACGACGAAGCGGTGGCGAGCGAGGAGCTGTTGGAATTGCTTGACGCCAACTACACGCAGGCGATTCTGGAGGCGATCCGAGCGGAGTCGAAGCCAGCCAGGGCCCTCGCGGAAGAGTGTGATGCGTCCCGCCCGACGGTGTATCGGCGGTTGAATAGTCTGCAAGACGCCGGACTCGTCGAGACCAGCATGGCCTACGACGCTGACGGACACCACCGGACGGTGTTCGAAGCGACGCTCGAGTCCGTACGGGTCGATGTCGTCGGAGAGGGGCTGTCAGTGACGGTCGAGACGAGTCCGACTGAGCCCGGCCCGGCCGGTCACTCCGATCCGGTCCCAAAGCAGTGAGCAAGACCGTCACGAGTCGAACGTTCTCTCTGACGTGACCCGGGCGGCGTACCCCCGATGGAGTCGGGGCGGGCGCGGCCCTGACAGAGCCACTGGCTCGTCCCGGGACTGGCGGCCAGTCGTTGTCTTTCGTCCCGTCATTCCCGGCTGCCCCGTCATTTCGGGCGTCACGTCGATGCCGCCGAGCCGGAGACGGCTCTACCTCCGAAGTGCCCCTGATCTCCCGTTCCAACCCCGAGAGAGACAGACACAACATAGCTAGCCCGCGAGTATCCGTCGAGACGATTGACGTAGACGACACGCTTCACAGGGTGGCCGACAGACGGAGGAGTACGTGATTCGGATGTCACTGTCAGAAACACCCAACCGAAACGTGAACACCTCGAATGGGGCGTCGGATACGGCCGCCTCCCCGGCGCTGGTGATCGACCTTCTTAACGACGACTACGCACGGGAGTTCCTGCGGGTGCTCCGAAACGAACCCAAAGCGGCTCGCGAGCTGGCGAACGAGTGTGGCGTGTCGCGGCCGACTGCGTACCGGCGGCTCAATCGCCTTCAGGAAGCGGGATTGGTCACAGACCGGATCGAAGTCAGCGACGATGGCCACCACCGCCGAACGTTCAGTGGGACGATCGACGACGTGGATATCGAACTCGGGGACGACGGACTTGAAGCGACCGTTACGACCACCGATCCATCCGCAAGCCCGCGCAGTTGACCGAGTTCGCGGCGGATACGACGGCTGACCTTCGCGAGAAACGAGTGGCTGAAACTTTCATCTGGCCCGGTGAAACAGTCATTTCCGACCTCTGTCACAATGTCCCGTACAAGATAGAGGACACATATCGGTTACGGAGAGTGGGATCGGATGAAGTCGTCGAATCGTTCCCTATAGAGGAACTATACACCACGCTACTACCCTACTTACCCAATATCTGTTAAGACCAGCGTGCTGAATATAGAGGATCAAGTCAGCACGGCGGTGACCTGCATTCTACGCTCGCTCACATGAATCGACTGCTGTGTGTGTGCTTATTTCGTACTTTTGTTGCGGAACTCAATTGTCGGGGACAAAAGCAGCGTCGGTCAGCCGCTGGTTGCTGGAGGGCGAGGGTCGTTTGACTGGGTTGCCAGCCAGCCACCGATCCGTGCGCCGAGTTCGCCGACGAGCGCCGAAAACCCGACCACGACGAACAAGGCGAGTCCAGCGAAGAGGACTCCGAGAGCAGTCCCGACGCCGACGAACCACTCGGGACCACCCAGTGCGGCCATCACGCTAGGGAGGTCAATCAAGAACAACAGTCCCGGTGAACCGCCTCGGGGTCAAGCCCCGAGGCACTCGGCCTGCTCCGCCTGTAGACCTCCGATGGCGCCGACCCGGTACCTGACACCGTAGCTCGTGCCCGTTGCACGGCCTGAGAGGTAGCCTGCGAGGATGCCACCCACCAACACTGGGGCCAGGGCCAGTTTCGACCCCGACTGCCAGTCGCCGACGAGCATCAGCGGGAGCGAAAGCACGACACTGAAGAGTGCCTACCGCCACTTGTCGTCAGCCAGTAGCCCGGACACGCGCTCGCTCAGCATTCGACATCCCTCCTCCAAACCGGGAGACACGACTGATACGACGGGGCGACAACCAGTGCTATCTGCATTTCGGGGAGCAATAAGCGGCTGTGAATCCATCTGAGAACGCAGTGGCGGCCCCCGGGTCACAGAACAGGTGGTCAATCGTCGTACTGTACGGATACTGGGTCCGGTACGACTCCAATATTGGAGAACACAAATCGCGTACCACTATCGCTGGATTCGATGGTGCCGTCCCATCCGTGGCCTGAAACGACGCGTTCGATGATGAGGAGGCCAAGACCACGCCTGCTTGCTTCGTATTCTCCACCGAATAGTGACTCTGCAAGTTCTGGCGGAAGGCCAGGGCCTGAGTCCTCGACTGTGAATCCATCATCGGTCCCTTCGACTGTCACTGTCACGTCGTCGCCACAGTGCTGGTCAACATTTCGAAAGAGATTTTCGAACAACTGTTGCAGACGGGACTTGTCTGCGTGGATGGTCCGGTCGTTGTTGATAGTGAGTGTCGCTGTTTCTGGTTCGACAGTGGTCCACGCCATCTGAGCGATATCTGCGAGCTGGACAGGTTCACGTTCGCCCACGTCAACACCGTCTCGGGCGAGTGAGAGTGTCTCGGTGATCAGCGTTTCCATTCGCTCCAGCGAATCTAATGCGATACCGAGATACTCGGCTTCCGGATCAGAGACAGTCTCAGCAGCGAGTTCGGTATATCCTTGCGCGCCAGTGAGTGGGTTCCTAAGATCGTGAGCAAGGACACCTGCAAACTCGTTTAATCGTTCGTTCTGGGCGTCTAGTGCTTTGTAGTGCTGTTCGCGCTCGATCTCGTGGCTGATCCAGCGTGTGAGCAGTTTGACGAACCGCTGTTCGTCATCATCGAAGGGGTCAGTCCGCGGTTCATCACCCGAAAAACAGAGCGTCCCATAGACATTACCATCGACCAGTATCGGGGCACCGATGTAACATTGCAGGCCAGTCACTTCACGGGCGATGTCGTCGCTAAATCCTGACGCTCCAGCATCGGCAACCATCAACAGTTCTCGATCAGTAACGACGTGGCGACACCACGTCGTATCGAGGTCGTGGACTGATCCCGCAGCGTACTCCCCAGTCGTAATCGTTGAGCCGATGACCTCGTAGTTTCCAGCTCCCGTATATGATACCACGCCGTAATCAACGTCCAGTCGGTCTCGTCCAACTGTGATCGCTTGTTCGATCTTTTGATCGAGAGTGGTGGACTGGTCGGCAGTTAGTTCGTATAAGTCACGGAAATAATCCGTCACCTCTTGATCAGTCATACCGATATATTCTTGATGACGTTACTAATCGTCCTCGGTTGAGAATCCCGTACGTTCCATCACCCCCCAGGTCGTATCACCCCTAATGTACTCTACGAGGCCGTACCAAGCAACGAACGTTTTCCATTGCCGGTAGCCGAAGTTCTCGAGGACACCGTACCAGAGCAATCGGAGCACTTGCCACGGACTGTCGTATCGGTTGAAACTCCACACTTCGCTGAATACGCCAAACCACGAGAGAAATACGCCGAGTCCGGTGGTCAAGAGAAAGAACACGATGAAAAATTCGATATTCAGGAAGCCGAAATACCAAGCGAGGGGCAGCAAAATATACCCTAACCCTTCGATCAGTGGCCCGAGAACCTCAGCAGCAACAAAGAACGGCATGACGACTTTTCCGACGCGACCATACTTCGGATTGAAAAGCATTCGCCAGTGCGTGACGACCGTTTCGACCATCCCTCGATACCATCGACGGCGCTGTCGCCCCAGCACTCGCCGCGTTGTCGGGACTTCTGTCCAGGCGACCGGTTCAGGGACGAAATCGACGGTGTACTCCCGATCAGTTTCTTTGAGGTGCCGGTGAAGACGGACTACGATATCGAAATCTTCGGTGATCGTATCGTGTCTGTAACCGCCGATTTCTCGGACCGCTTCTGTCTGGAAGAGACCGAATGCTCCGGAGATGAGGATAAGGCCGTTGATACGATTCAGTCCGAGGCGGCCGGAATAGAACGCCCGGAGATACTCCATCACTTGGAGTCCAGGCAATCCAGTCTTCGGGAGGGTGACCTCTTTGACCATCCCATCCTCGATCGTGCATTCGTTGGCGACCCGAATAACACCTCCCGAGGCGACGGCCGTCGTTGGTTCTTCCAGGAAAGGTTTGACCAGTGTTAACAGCGCGTCACGGTCGATGACGGTGTCCGAATCGACCGCACAGAACAGGGGCATTTCTGTCATCCAGATGCCGGTGTTGAGCGCGTCGCTTTTGCCGCCGTTATCCTTATCGACGACGATCAAGTCTTCGAACGTCGTCGATCGGTAAACCTCGTGGATCTCTTCCGACGGGACATCGAATGGAATCTCCGCATCGACCGCTTCGAGGTCGAAGTTCTCGATCAAGCGCTCGATTGTCGCGTCGGTTGAGCCATCGTTGACGACGACCACTTCGAGTTCTGGATAGTTCAGCGTCAGCATCGATCTGACACTCTCGACGATAGTGGCCTCTTCGTTATACGCTGGAACGACAATCCCTATTCCAGGGTAGAACGGGCTGGCGAACTTCCGGAAGGGTGGGTCCCAGCGGGACTCGCGGACGTCGTCTCGCAGTTCGAAGAGGGCGAGTATGTGGAGTATGAAGTACCCGCCGTTGATAACGAGATAGTACCCGATGACGAAGAGGCCAAACAGAACGAGCACCGTCCCGACGATATGTTCGAGTGAGTGCATCTCAGCCCCGGAGTGCCTCGGCACTACCCGTCCGCGCTATTTGGTCGTATTCAGCATGTTCGTAGCTCCAATCCCATGCATTGCCCAGCACTGCTGCTGCATCAGTGTCGATACGCTCTCGCCGTCGAACAAGCGCGGTCGTGCCGAGGGTCAGCGCGCGCGGGTCGGTTTCTTCGACAAGTGCGAATAGGAGAACTGTGAGGGCTTGTTCATCACCCCACGACGCCAGCATATTGTACACCGCAGCACGGACGTGCGGAGATGGGTCATTTGTCGCGCGTTCAAGAAACATCTGGTCGCGGAGTGACGCTCGCCAGCCGAAACTACCGAGGGCGTCTGCCGCGGCCGCTCGGATCGCTGCGTGCTCAGTTTCTAGTGCAGCAGTCAGCCATTCCAGGGACTCGGTGCTGACACTCGTCTCAAGATGTGCACAGACTGCCAATACCTGCACAAGTAACGGTTCTGGCCACTGGTCCCATCTATCGCTTGCCGTCTGTATCAGTGGTGCAGCGTTGCCCCGTGACACCCGATACAGTGTGTCTTGCCCGAACACTGTAAACTGGTCGTTCGTTCCGTCAAGGAGCATCGACACGGCAGCCTCTGTGTTCGAAAGCTTGTTCGTTGTCTGTAATAACGTAACGGCTGCTGCCCGTTCACGAGCGGTCTCTGGTTCGAATGAGGACATTAGATATGGTTCGGGCCGACGTAGGAGTGTCAACCACGTGAGTGCGTTCAATCGGGCGTACTCGTGTCCGTTTTCGAGGCGACGGCCTTCTCGCTCCGGGATCCCGAGTGCGTCTCCCAGTTCACGGAGCTTGTCGGCGTCCCGTCCGTCAAGCTCTCTGAGGTGCTCGTCCAGCAGCTCTTCAACGACGACTCGTTCGGTCCGCGACAGTTCCTCGGCCCACGTGTTCCAGTCAGGAGACTCAGCGAACAGGCGACTCAGTAGTTCGTCTCGAAGCGCCGGGCGAACACGATTCCGTCGGGTCTCTTTGACTGACCGGTACACAGACAAGCTGATAGTGAGGTAGAACGAAACCGCGAGCGAAAGCCCGACGACGAGCGCGACTGCAACGAGAATAATTACTATCGGAACGACGTACCCGAAGGCTGTGACATCGGGCATCAATACCCGCCCCCCGAGTTACCCATTGAGATATCTCCGCGTTCGAGCCAGTAGCTCTTCGCTCCGAAATGGCTTGGTTACGTAGTCATCTACTCCTGCCTCGAACCCCTCCAGAACGTGTTCTTCCCGACCCCGAGAGGTCAGCATAATGATCGGCAGGTCAGTCTCGACTCCGAGTTCACCGTTCCGAATCATCCTCGTAAGTCTGGTGCCATCCAGACGAGGCATCATCACGTCTACGACTAGGAGGTCCGGTTCGTATCCGTCAGCAAGAATATCGGCCGCTTCACGTCCATCCACACAGCTACGAACGTGATGGCCTGCAGATTCTAACCGATGGCTTACCAACCGCCTGATTGTTTCATCGTCATCGACAACCAGGACATCGCCAGTCATTCAGTGTGAACATTATGGATTCGCTCGTAAAAAATTCAACTATCAACGTCTCGGCGGCCGACGCGTTCATGGTGTTCCCGTCACTTGCACGGATATGGACAGGCGACGGTTCCTGGCATCGATCGGTTCTGGTGGGTTGGCTGGCCTGGCTGGTTGTCCCGGCGGGTCCGAGTCGCCGACCGGAAGCGAGAGTGCAGCGGAGACACGCTCCGGAGAACCGTCGCTGACCGACACAGATTCGTCGGTTCCCACTCGTGGCACCGCGACTGACTCACCGACCGTGAGCGACAGCAGACCGCCGTTTCGGGTTGGTGACGACGGTTTTGAACGACGCACGGAGACTGGATACGACCCATTCACTGTTCGGGGTATCAACCTCGGCATGGCCAAACCGGGCACGTTCCCGGGGCAAGCAGCCATTACGCGAGACGAGTACGACCGCTGGGTAGACGCGATCGGGGAGATCGCGAACGTCGTTCGCACGTACACAATCCATCCGCCCGCGTTCTATCGCGCATTGGCGGAATATAACGAAAACACGGACGACTCGCTACTGTTACTACAGGGAACGTGGGTCCCGACAGCGGATCTACTTGAGGGCGAAGACGCCACCGAAATGTCAGCGACCGTCGATAAAGAGTTAGAACGGACTGTCGATGTTCTCCATGGGGCAACCTCGCTCCCAGAACGGCCAGGGTACGCGAGTGGCACATACGACGCCGACGTGAGTGACGCAACGCTCGGGTTACTGTTCGGAATCGAGTGGCCACCTGAAGTCGTCGCCGCCACGAACGATCGTGGCTCGGACGGTACGCTTGACGGGCAGTATCTCCGCGCGAGTGATGCGTCACCCTTCGAACGGTGGCTCGGTAACCGATTGAACCGGGCTATCGCGTACGAGGCCAGAACCTTCGGCGTGCATCGGCCCGCGGCGTTCGTCAACTGGGTAACGACCGACCCGCTAGACCACCCGTACGAACCGTTCGAGAACGAAGACCTGGTTAGCGTCGATCCGGATGCCCTCCAAGCGACCGATGCCTACCGGGCGGGGACGTTTGCGGCCTACCATGTCTATCCGTACTACCCCGATCTGTTGAACGAAACACCGGCCTACGTTGACTATATCGACCACCGCGGCGAACCGAACAGTTACGCCGGCTATCTAAACGAGTTGGTCGATGTCACGGACCATCCAGTAGTAGTCGCAGAATTTGGTGTCCCGAGTTCGCGCGGTATTGCCCACCGCGATGTTCACGGGCGTGACCAGGGCCGTCACACAGAAACTAGACAAGGTGAACTCGTGGCCGCAATGTACGAGGACATCATCCAGGCGGGAACTGCCGGTGGGATTGCTTTCGCCTGGCAGAACGAGTGGTTCAAGCGGACCTGGAATCTCGACGCCCGATCCGTTCCCGGCCGGCGACCGTTCTGGTCCAATATCGAGACGCCCGAACAACGGTTCGGGTTGCTCGCATTTGACCCGGTTGACGGCATCTCTCTCGACGGATCCGCTGACGACTGGAGCGACGCAATGACGATCACTGCGACGGGAAGCCGTGACTCCACCCCTCGAACGCTCGAAACGGTCCAAGTCACGCACGATTACGAGGGGCTGGCCGTGCGATTGGAGTTTGAACCGACTGGTTCGCCGATCGACTGGAACGTGACCAACACCCTCGTGACGATCGGGCTCACCGGAGGCGTGTCGGAGTTACCGTTCGGAGTGGACGCCATTGCAGCGGCGGATTTCGTCGTTCGATTAGCTGGGCCCGGCCGGTCGAAACTACTCGTAGAGTCGAGTTATGATGTCTTTGCACGCGAATTCGGACAGACAGCGGGTCTCAACCTCAATGCCTATCGGAGCGGAGAGGCTGGATTCGTTCCGGTTCGGGAGCCGATCAATCTGGGCTATACAGTTCCACCGACTGGTGGGCAAGTTCCATTCGAGGCGGTTGAAACCGGGCAACTGCGCTACGGCAACGGTAACCCGTCCACGGCCGAGTATAATTCTCTCACAGACGTATACGACGACCCGAGGGGGCGTGCCGTGGAATTCCGTCTCCCGTGGATTCTGCTGAATGTTGCAGACCCCTCGACTAAACAACGGATCCAAACTCCGTGGGACGCTGGTCTCGACGTGACATCGTTCGACAGTGTCGAAATTGGAGTGGCGACATACGAGTCTGTACAGGACCGAACTCCGACGGATCGATCCAGCAAGACAATCCTGGATAGAGCGGCACCGGGTCTCGACGGGACGACACTGGGAACCGAATCATATACGTGGGATAACTGGAATCAACCAGAATACGAGGAGAGACTCAAGAAATCGTATGAAGTCCTTCGCCAGTCTGACTGGCGAGGGAACGTGTGAACTTCTCACCGGCAGCGAACGTGTTCACCTGCCAACGCAGTCGCGGAGCGGCCCCACGATCTCCTCGGCGACGGCGTAGGGGTCGGTTTCGCGCGCGAGGACGGCGTCGACGTGCGCCTCGAGGCCGCCCTGTGCCTCAATTTCCGCGGCGAGCAACTCACGGGCGTCTTCCCGGAGGAGCGTCCGGATCTCCTCGGCGTAGCGGACGCGGGCCCGCTCCTCGATCCGGCCCGACCGTTCGAGGTAGGCGCGGTGGGCCGCGAGCGCGTCGACCAGTTCTTCGACGCCCTCGCCGCGGTCGGCGACCGTCTCGACGATGCGGGGCGTCCACGTCTCGCTGTCGCTTTGGCTGTCGTCGACCGTCTCGCCATCGCTTTCGCCGCCGGCGTCTCCCGGATCGGCGTCCGTCTCGCCGTCGCCGCCCGCGTGCCTCTCGTGCCCGCCGAAGCCGTGGTGGCCGGCGCCGGATGCGTCCCCGTCACGCAACTGGAGCATCTCCCGGAGTTCATGCACCGTGCGGTCGGCGCCGTCGAGGTCGGCCTTGTTGACGACGAGGAGATCCGCGATTTCGAGGATGCCGGCCTTGAGCATCTGCACGTCGTCGCCGCTGCCGGGCGGGACCAGCACCGCCACGGTGTCGGCGGTGCGGACGATGTCGACCTCGTTCTGTCCGGCGCCGACCGTCTCGATGATTATTTTGTCCTTGCCGAAGGCGTCGAGCGCTTTCACGGCGTCCGTCGTCGCCGTCGAGAGGCCGCCCAGCGTCCCGCGGGCGGACATCGACCGGAAGAACACGTCCATGTCGCCGACGTTCGAGGCCATCCGGATCCGGTCGCCGAGCACCGACCCGCCGGTAAAGGGCGAGGCAGGGTCGATAGCGATGACGCCCACCGTCAGTCCCGCATCGCGGTAGGCCTTCGCGAGTTTGTCCACGAGCGTCGACTTGCCGGCGCCGGGACTGCCCGTGATCCCGATCACGTCGGCGTGGCCGGTGTGGGCGTGGAGCCGCGAGACCAGGTCCCGATAGCCCGGCGCGCGGTTCTCGATTTTCGTGATCGTGCGGGCCAGCGCCCGGTGTTTCCCGTCGAGCAGAGCCTCGATGAGGTCGCCCTGATCGGCGTCGGTTGCGGTGGCGTCGTCGCCCCGGTCGGCTTTCTCGTCGGTCATCGTCGCTCGGGCGCGTTGTCGCGGATGTAGGTTATCATCTCGTCCATCGAGGCGCCGGGGCCGAAGATCTCGGCGACGCCGCGCTCGCGGAGGAACGCCTTGTCGTCGTCGGGGATGATCCCGCCGACGAGGACGAGCGTGTCCGCGAGGGCGTCGTACTCGTCGAGGCCGTCGAGGATTTTCGGAACGAGCGTGTTGTGCGCGCCCGAGAGAATGGAGATGCCGATCACGTCGACGTCCTCCTGGACGGCGGCCTGGACGACCTCGTCGGGCGAGCGATGGAGCCCGGAATAGATGACCTCGAAGCCGGCGTCCCGGAGCGCCCGCGCGATGACGTGGGCTCCGCGGTCGTGACCGTCCAGTCCGACCTTGGCGACCAGACAGCGGATCTGGCGCTGGCCCTGCTCTGCGCTCATGGCGTGGGATTTCGCCGCTGGCGGTTTCACGTTTGCGGTGGTTCCGGCGGCCGACCACGTGTCTATCGGCGGTTGCGACTGCGGGTCCACAGCGGGCAATCGCCGCGCGGGATTCCGAAGCCGGTATGGTCGGGGCGTCCCGAGAGGGTGTATGGCAGTCACCGACTCGCTACGGTCACGGGCGCGGGCGAACCCCCGTCGCGTGACCGCCGTCCTCTCGGTCGTGGGCTACGTTCTGGTCGTCGGCGCGTTCACGCCGTACGCGCCGTTCCCGTCGATCGGTGACGACACGGTCGTCCTGCTCGGTGACGCGATCGCGGTCGTCAACACGCTCGCGCTCGGGTCGATCCTCGCGGGCGTCTGGTTCATCAAACACGACCGGGTCCGGCGACACCGGGCGGCGATGCTGACGGCCTTCGCGCTCATCATGGTCTTTCTCGTGATGTACCTCCTGAAGGTCGGCGGCGGCTTCGAGAAGTCCATCCTGGCCTCGGGCCCCGTCTACTACGCCTATCTCGCGATGCTCGCGATCCATGTGCTTCTGTCGGCGGTGGCCGTCCCGGTCGTTCTCCACGCGGTCGTGCTGGGACTGACCCACTCGCCCGCCGAGTTGCGCGACACCGCCCACGCCCGCGTCGGACGGATCGCCGTCGCCGCGTGGTCGCTTTCGCTCTTTCTGGGCGTCGTCACGTACCTCCTGCTCAATCACGTCTATGGATGGGAAAAGCGTGGCCACGAGGCCGCCCTCTTGCTGGTGCTCCCGGCCCGGACGCTCCGGGCCGACCTCCGGTGGGCGCTCGACCGACTGGACTGATCCCGTGTCGTAACCCGGTGTGGATGTCCGGAATCCGCCGCCGCGGGCACCCAGAATCCGCCGCCGCGGGTACCCAGAATCCGCCGCTGCGGGAGTCGGAAACCGGTCCATCGTACCGCTTGGACGTACATTCATACGTGGGGAGTCCTATGTGTCGGGCACATGCGACCTTCGATGCGGAAAGCGCTCGTGTGGCAGGTGGTCGGCGGGCTCTGCTATCTGGTTGGGATGGTCGTCTTCCTCTCGGTCGCCATCGGGGTGTTCATGGCCCCACCGACCAACTCGCTGGCGAACCTGTCGACGAGCCACACGCCGGCCCTGCTCGGGAGCGCAGTCCTGCTCGTTGTCGGCCGCCTGATATCCTACAGGTTCGGCACCGAAAGCGGACTCACGGACGCGATCAGGGAACGCCACGGCCACCCCGACAAGTCGAAACTCGAGGAACTCGGCTACGTCATCCCGCCGGAGTCCGAGGATGGCGGCGGCTCGGGCGAACCGCAGTTTTCCTTCGAGACGGGTGAGTTGACCGTCGCCTGCAGGGAGTGTGGCGCCGAGAACGACCCCGATTTTCGCTTCTGTGGGAACTGTTCGGCGGAGTTGCCGGACTGACGCGGTCTCAGGGCCGATACCGCTCGACGTGGGCCGGACAGAACTCGGGGTCGCGCAGTTGCGCCTTGACGACGCCCGGCTGGCGGTGGGGGTTGGCCAGCCGACAGCCCGACTCCTCGCAGAAGTCCTCGCCCATCTCGAGGTAGTGATAGGCCGCGAGGACGTACCCCTTCAGGGCCTCGGTCGTCCGCGGGTCGTCGGCGACGAGGAACTCCCCCTCGACCTCGTTTTCGAGGACCTCCCGCGGCGGGGCACCACCGGAGAGAAGGGCGTGTTTCTGCTGTTCCTTGTAGTACTGCTCGGGCTTGGCGGGCGCCTCGTAGAGGCCGGGCACCGACACGAGTCCGGGCTGGCCGAGGACGGCCACGCGCTTGTGCCAGCGGCCGTCGTGGTCGCCCCAGGTGCCGACAACCCGGTCGAGCAGCGGGACGTGAAGGTGGTCGAGGCCGCGCTCGGCCTCGGGGATCCGACGGCCGAGCAACTCCTGGACCGCGAGGCCGTCGTAGATGACGCCGCCGCCGCGCTCGGGGTTTTCGATGGCGCGTTCCTCGTAGCGGACGATACCCATCATCGTGTTGCCCGTCTCACGCTCGTACGGCGAGAGCACGCGCGCCGCCGCGAACGCCTCGGCGAGGGCGTCGTCGTCGTACAGCGAGAGAAACCGGTCGCGGACGGTCACCGAGGCGTCGACCCGCTCGCGGATCCAGTCCGCGACGGCCGCGGCGTCGGCCTCGGTCGTCGGCGCCCTGTAGAGCGTGACCCGTTCGACCATACCGCCACTCCGGCGGCCCCGTAAAAACGGCTTGTGGGTTCCGCGTGGGATGGGGAGTCGGGGAGCGTGAAACCGATAACTGTGGTGGCGCGCGCCGTCTCGCGTGCCGAACAATAGTGAGGCCGCGAGACGGCGTCGCGCGAGGGATGAGCATCGCAGGCCGCAGGCCGAGAAGCGCAATCGGTTGGGGAGGTGTGTGGCCGTCCGCGGTGCTGTACGGTGCTGTCCCTGGCGGATTGAAAGGGCGAGGTCCGGTCGCGCTGAAAGGGAGTCGCTGAGCGTGGCCCTATCCGAGTGAACGCAGTGAACGAGGATATCCCGCTCAGCGGCCGCGAGCGGACCGAGGGCTTTCATCGCGTAGACTCGTCTGCGGTTGCGGTCGCCGTGTCGTCTACGGGTAGGGCCACTCCTGGCGAGAGCTTCCACAACTCGACTCACCGCCACGCACTACTGCGAAAACACTCCGAACCCCCACGCATCGTCAGTCCGCCGCCGCTAGATCTCACTTCCGTCGTAGCGCTCGTGGCGCTTGTCGTCCATCTCCGAGAGGTGCTCGCGGATCACGCTCCGTCTCGCCTTGCGGTTGCACGCCGGTGCCGGACAGGCCACGTACGGATCGTCTGTCGTCTCCGGACCCATACGCGACTCTACGTCCCCACCCCTCAAAAGCATCAGTGACGACGAAAATCGCGGGACGACCTGACCTGGACCGCGACGGTGCGACTGGATGGCCGCGTGATCGGCCACCAGATTTAATACGAGGTGTAAAGTACGCTTTACTGTAAAGGGTGCTTTACACATGGGCGAGATCGCAACAGTGAACGGCTACTCGGAACGGGCGAGACGACTGCTCTACATCGGCGGGTTCGTCGCGCTGGGCTTGCTCGTCGGGGGCGTGTTCGCCGTCGCAGGCGAGACGGTGGGCGCGGTGGCGCTGGTCGCGCTGGTCGTTGCCGGTAACGTCGTCACACGTCGGTACGACCCGATCACGACCGACGAGCGGGACCAGCACATCCACCGGACGGCGAGCGCGCGTACGCTCGAAGTCGTCACGGTTGCCGGCGGCTGGCTGGTCACTGGCGCACTCCTGTTCGACGTGTTCGGGGTCTACGCGAGGCCCGCGTGGGCGATGCCGCTCGGCTGGGCCGTCGCGGCGTTGCTCCTGATCTACACCGTGATGCGGGCGTACGAGCGGTACGCCTGATCCGATGGACAATCGAGTTCGTGAACGCCGCGAGGAACGTGACTTCAGCCAGGGTGAACTGGCGGCGGCGGTAGGGGTGACCCGCCAGACGATAAACGCTATCGAGCGCGACCGCTACGACCCGTCGCTCGAACTCGCGCTCAAGCTGGCCACGCTGTTCGACTGTACGGTCGCGGAGCTTTTCGCCCCCGACCGGTCGTCGTGGGACCTTCCGGACAACCACGGTAGCTCCGGTGACCCCGACACGAGCGAGTGAGCACAGGAACTGTCTAGGGCCCACCCGAGACCATGAAATCGGTCGGGCCACCCAAACACGTTACCCGCGGGCGGTCGAACGCCTGGTATGGTCGACGCCCGCGAGTACCACGAGCGGACAAACCACACCCCCCGGAGATTGCGCGAGGAGTCGTTTCGCCTCGACCGGACGAACAAGCCCACCCCGTCCAAACGCTACGTGGACCTGCCCCGGGTAGCGCCCGACGGCGAGCCCGAGCCACCGGAGTTCCCGGCGCTGACCGCTATCGACACGGCCGATCCGACGCTCGCGACCGATATCGTCCCCGGACCGAGCGAACCAGACCTCCACACCCTCGCACACTACGCGACGGGCGTGACGAAGGAACTCGAAATACGGGGGACGCCGACGGTGTTCCGCGCCGCCGCATGCACGGGCAAACTCTATCACGTCGACCTGTATTTCGTCGCCGGCGACTGCGGCCCCGACGGCCCCGGAATCTATCACTTCGACCCGGAGTCCGACGGCTTCGACGTGCTCCGGACCGGCGACTACCGCGGCGTCCTCGCGAGCGCCGCCGGGGGCTACCCCGCCGTCGCCGACGCATCGGTGACCGTCGTCGCCACCTCCCAGTGGTGGCGCAACGCCTGGAAGTATCGGGAGCGGACCTACCGCCACGCCTTCTGGGACTCGGGAACGATCCTCGCCAACCTGCTCGCGACCGCACAGGGAGCGGGCCACCGCGCCGAAGTCGTCACCGGGTTCGCGGACGACCCCGTGTGCGCGCTGCTCGGCCTCGACACCGACGAGGAGGCGCCGCTGGAACTCGTCGCCGTCGGACGCGGCGACCCCGTGCCCGCGGACGCGGTCGGCGACCCCGACGCGCTCGACGCGATCGACCCCGAGGAGGCGCCGCTCTCGTCGGACCCCGTCGCGTACCCGCTGGTCCCCGACGCCTGGCGACAGAGCCGTCTCGCCGACGGCGCGGCCGCGCGGGCGTGGCGCGACCGGTTCGCCGCCGAGTCCGCGGACACGTCGCTGGGGGCGCGCGCACCCCCGGACGCCGCCGGCGATGAGATCGCTCCGAACTCCGGCGAGCGGATCGACCTCGACCCGGTCGACCGCGAGACCGCGTCGGCTCGGCCCGTCGGCGCGACCATCGAGCGCCGCGGCTCCTGTCGCGAGTACAGCCACGAGCCGATCAGCGCCCGGAAGTTCGCGACGGTGCTCGACCGGGCGCTCGGCGGCGTGCCCGTCGACGCGTTCGCCGGCCGCGACCTGCGCGGCCTGGTCGACTGCTACTGTCTCGTCCACGCGGTCGAGGGGGTCGAATCGGGGGTCTACGAGTACCACCCCGGCGACGCCTCGCTGGAGTGGGTCCGCGAGACGGACCGCGAGACGGCGGGCGAACTGGCGCTCGGACAGCCGGTCGTCGGCGACGCGGCAGTGAACGTCTACCTCGTCGCGGACGTGGACGCGGTCGTCACGCACTTCGGGAACCGGGGCTACCGGCTGGCCCAGCTCGAGGCGGGGATCGACCTCGGACGGCTCTACCTGGCGACCTACGCGCACCTCGGGCTGGGCGGGCGCGGGTTCACCTTCTTCGACGAGTCCGTGTCGGAGTATCTCACGCCCCACGCCGATGGGCAGTCCCCGATGACGCTGTTCGCGTTCGGGGTTCCCGCGGAGTGAGACGGTCGGGTCGCCGGCCGCACTCCGGCGGCGTCACCGGCGGCGTCACCGGCGGTCGTAGACGGCGACGGCGCGGTCCGAACGCGCGGAGCGGCCGTAGGGATTGCGCCGCGCGGAGCGGTCGAGGGTGCGCGCCCAGAGGCCGTCCTTGACGCCGACGGCGAGTCCGGCGACGACATTTCTGCCGGTCCCGAGCCAGTTCGAGGGCGTCGCGTCGCCGCGGACAACCGCCCGGAGTTCCGCGAGGGCGTCCCGGCCGGGCTGGCCGACGAGGCGTGCGGCCACCCGCGGGCGGACCCCGTAGTTCTTGACGAGGCGGTAGGCCAGCGAGCGGTACTTCCACGCGCGGTCCACCTCGCGAACGCCGCCGTCGGTGCCGAGTTCGCGGGCGACGCCCATCGCGGCGGTCCACTGCACGGTGTAGTCCATCGCCGCCAGTCGGAGCGCGCAGTCGCGGGAACTGCCGATGTCGAGGTACTCGTCGAAGCCGTCGAGCGCGTCGAGCGCTGCGCGGCTGAAGGCCACGTTGCCCCCGTTGACGTAGGTCACCTCGCGGCCGGCGACGGTCGCGGACTCGACGGCCTCGGCGGTCATCCCGGCCCTGAGTTGCTCGTGAACCGGGCCGGTCACCACGTCGGCTTCCGCGAGGCCGGCCGCCAGCGCGTCGGCCCAGTCGTCTGTGACCGACAGCCCCTGGTCGACCAGCGCGACGACGTCGCCACTGGCGTGTTCGATACCGGCGTTGCGGGCGGGCGCGACGGTCCGGTCGGCAATCTCGACGAGCACGTCCACGTCCTCGCGGTCGCGGACCATCCCGGTCGTCCCGTCGGTCGACGGGCCGTTGACGACGACGACCTCGGCCGCGGGGACGTGGTCGGCCAGCGAATCGAGCGTCCGTGCGAGTTGCTCCCGGCTGTCGAGCGTCGGAACGACCACCGAGAGCGTCATACCATCCGTACAATTCTCGACTCTAATAAACTCCGTGAACGACGGAGCGGCCCGCTCGCGGGCCGTGATACCGTCACTCGAATGAGAGTAAATCGTCCATCACCGGGGGCACCGCCGACCAGCGAGGGGGTCGACCGATGCCGCCAACCGGCGAGGCGGGTCGACCGATGCCGCCGACCAGCGAGGCGGGTCGACCGATGCCGCCGACCAGCGAGGCGGGTCGACCGATGCCGCCAACCGGCGAGTCGGTCGACACCCGGCGAGTCAGTCGACGCTGGCGTTCCAGTAGGAGATAGAGGCGAGGCGGTCGCCCAGTGACGTGCGGTCGAGGGCCGTCTCGGCCGAGCGGAAGGCCTTCGCGGCGCCGAAGGGAAGCTGGCGATAGAGGCCGAAGGGGACGACGAACTCGTGGGTTTCGTCGGTCAGTTTCAGGTCGGCGGCCGAGAGCATTCGGTCGACCTCGCTTCGGGAGTAGAGCCGCGACCCCATCGGGAGCGCCCAGTTGTAGAGCGCCCGCGCGGAGACGCGGTTGTAGGTGTCGAAGACGACCTGGTTCTTCGAGACGCGGGCCATCTCGGCGAGGAACTCCTCGGGCGTGTCCGCGAGGTGGAAAAACCGGACGGCGAACACGGCGTCGAAATGGTCGTCGGGGAACGGGAGTCGCCCGGCGTCGCCGCGCATGAACTCGATGTGGTCCGAGACGCCCGCCCGGCGGGCCTTCTCGCGGCCCTCGCCGAGCATCGGCGCGGAGATGTCCAGGCCGACGATGTCCGCGCCGCGTTCGGCAAGCATGACGGTGAACCGGCCGGTTCCACAGGCGATCTCCAGGACGTTCTTGTCCTCGATAGGCGCGAGCGCGTCGAAGACGGCGCTCTTTTCCAGTCTGTCGGTCAGTCGGCCGCCGCCGCGCGAGAACCGCTTGTCCTCGTAGGAGTCGACGACGTCCTCCTGTTGATACCACTCCTGACCCTTCACGATACCCGCAACTGCCGAGTCGGGCACCAAAAGGGTACTGAAAGCGGTCGGTGCCCTCCTCGGATCGCCACTGCGTTTCGGCGTTCGGGGATCGAACCCGAGGCCCCGGAGTCAGGATGTGACGACTTCGTCCGGCCGGATCTCGACGATGACTCGCGGGCCGGGATCGGCGTCGTAGTTGGGGTACTCGTCGACGCCCATGTACCGCGCGGCGAGCGCGTCGATGTGGTCCTCGGCGCCCGCCTCGGTGAGTGCGGTCACCTCGCCGACGACCGAGCAGTAGCGATACGGGTCGTCGGGGTCGAGCATGCTCGCGCCGACGCGCGGGTCCCGTTGGACGTTGCGCTCCTTGCGGCGCCCGCGAGCCGTATTGACGAGCAGGCGGTCGGCGTCCGCGTCGTAGTCGACCCACACCGGCGTCACGTGGGGCACCCCCTCCGGGGTCAGGGTCGCGAAGTGTGCGAACGTCTGCTTCTCGAACAGGTCTCGATGTGACTCGGGGATCGACGCCATACGATCCACGGCGAGCGCCAGTCGGAAAACGGTTAGCCGGACGGCGTCGGTCGCCGGTTGACGGTTGTCGATCCCACACCGACGGGGCGGCCAGCGAGACCGAGGGGGTGGCCAGCGATGCCGATGGCCAGCGAGACCGACGGGGCGGCCAGCGAGGATGTCCGATACCCACACGATACTAGGGACCTTATACCATTAGGACAATATTGTCCCCCATATAGCCAAGTTTTACCACCGTGCTTCGGCCAGAACAGGATATGAGCACGAAGACGAGTCTGGAGGAGGGGCGGGCGGAGGATCCGATGAGCGACGCCGAGTTCCGCGAGCGGTTGCGGGAGCTTCCCCCGAGCGCGAAGCTCGTGGCGAAAGTACTGGAGACCGACGCCCCCCTCTCCCAGGGGAAACTCGCCGAGGAGTCACTCCTTCCCGACCGGACGGTCCGGTACGCGCTGAACCGACTCGAGGAGTCCGAACTGGTAGCCTCGCGATACAGTTTCCACGACGCCCGCAAGCAGGTCTACTTCCTGACCAACTGAGAGCCGAAACCCCGTTCGGCCGAGTTCTTCGTACGAACGCAAAAAATCGGGAGCAGTCGCCGTCAGCGCGGCGACAGGGCGATCGAGGGCGGTCACCGTCAGCGTGACCAAGCGTGGTCGCCGCCAGTGCGATCGAGCGTGGTCGCCGCCAGTGCGATCGAGCGTGGTCGCCGCCAGTGCGATCGAGCGTGGTCGCCGTCAGCGCGCCGTCAGGGCGTCGGCGGTCTCGTCGAAGCCCTCGATGTCGACGCCGTCGTCGGTGACGGTGGCGACGTAGACGCCGTTGCCGGAGCCGGTGTCGCGGGCGCTTGCAGCCTCGACGGCCCGGACCGCGAGGTCGCGGGCGTCGTCGAGGCTCATCTCGCGGTCGTACTGGCCCTCGATGGTCCCGTAGGCCAACTGCATCCCGGAGCCGGTGACGGTGTAGTCGTCTTTCATGACGCCGCCGGCGGGGTCGATGCTGTAGACGTGCGAGCCCTCGCCGTCGACGCCACCCAGGACCGGGTTGATGGCGAACCAGGGGCCGCCGCGGGCGAAGTTCCCGGCGAGTGTCGCGAGCGCGTGGACGCTCATCGGCTCGTCGCGCCGGACCTCGTAGAGGTCGGCCTCGGCCCGCAGGGTCCGGATGAACGACTGCGCGCCGCCCACGGAACCGACGAGCGTCAGCACGGCCGTCGGGTGGACCTGCTCGACCTTCTGGACGGACTTGTTCGAGACGAACCGGCCGCCCAGGGAGGCGCGCATGTCCGTCGCCACGACGACGCCCTCGGCCGTCGCGATGCCGACCGTCGTCGTCCCGGTCTTGCTGACCGCCCCCTCGTCGCGGTCGCCGCCGGCGGGCGCGTCTCCGGCGGGCGCGTCGCCGGTGGCGATCGATCCGAGTTCCGGCGCGGTCGGGTCGCCGAGCGCGTCGGCGCCGGTCACGGGGTCGACGAAATCACTCATCGTCGCCCTCCGTGTTCAGTTCGGCCAGGTGCGGTTCGATCGCCTCGGGGTCGAGCGAGCGTACGCGCCCGGACTCGACGTCGACGGTCGTGACCTCGACGCTCTCGGCGTCGAGTTCGTCGCCGCTCTCGGCGAGCGTCCGCAGTGCGAGGGCGATACCGCCGTCCAGGTCCAGGTCGGTCCGGTAGCCGTCCTCGAGGATCCCGTGGAGTTCGTCTCGGTCGCCGCCGATGGCGGTCGCCTGCCACTCGTAGGGCGTCCCCGAGGGGTCGGTCTCGAACAGTTGGGGCGTGCCGTCCGGGTCGACGCCGGCGATGGCGAGTGCGACGCCGAACGGGCGGACGCCGCCGCTCTGGGTGTAGCGCTGGATGTAGTCGGTGACCTCCTTCGCGAGCGTCTCCACGTCGATGGGTTCGTCGTACCGCAGGCGATTTCCCTGGGCCTGCTGGCGGGCGAAGTCGACGAGTTGGCGCGCGTCGGCGACGTGGCCGGCGCTCGCCACCGCGACGTGGTCGTCGACGCGGTGGAGTTTCTCGATGCTCGATTCCTCGATCAACGGCGAGCGCGCCCGGCGGTCGGCCGCGAGCACCACGCCCGCGTCCGTCCGGACACCGACGCTGGCGGTGCCGCGCTTGATCGCCTCCCGGGCGTACTCGACCTGATAGAGGCGTCCGTCCGGCGAGAAAATCGTCATCCCGCGGTCGTACGCCTGCTGATTGTCCTGCATGGTGTATGGGGTCACGTTCGCAGTGTGACTAACCTCTGGTAATGGGTTCTAATATATAAACCAATCGCCACGGAGAACGGCGCTGCTCAGATAAAGATGAAGAGTGAGGCGGTTCGTTTTTTGAGTAACACATTCCCGAAACCGACCGCCTCGGCGAAAACGTCTACGGACAGCGCTTCCAGCGTGTCACAATCGACTGCTGTCCGGACATACAGCTCGTCGCCGTCGCTCTCGGTTTTCGTTTCATCGACGGCGACTTCCGGGGGGACCCCAACTGCTTTAACCCCCCATCCATGTGGTTTGCCATGGCTGAAATCGATACGGGGCGGCGGAAGTACATCCAAGCCGCGGCGGCAGCGATCGCGGCTTCGATTGCCGGATGTGGTGGGGACGACGACGCTTCGACGGCGACTGAAGACGGGTCCCCGTCGTCGCCAACCGACACCCCGACGGCAGTCGGTAACGGTTCCTCGCCGTCACGGACTGCCACCCCGCCGGCGGATGGAATAGAGCCGCACGAAGCGAGCCTGCTCGTCTCCCCGGAGATGTACCCGGAGCTTCGTGACCGGCAGGGCGAGGACCCCTGGGACACCTGGGCTCAACAGGCCCGTACAGTCGCCGGTCAGGAACTCTCGACGGGGTCGGCAGACGGCATTCAGGAGGATGCGAAACTCGTTCACAACCACGCCAGCGCGGCGGCGCTGTCGTACATCCTCGATACGGAGCACCGAGACCGGGACGCGACGACGGTCAAGGAGGCAATCGAGTACTACCACGATTCGATCTACCCGGAGCTCGGTGGCGGCTGGAACTTCGTCGTGCGGCCCGCCGGCACGTATTTCACCGCCGTCCTGGCGCTAGATATCGTCCAGGCGCACCTGGACGGGGATGTCGTCGCGGATCTCGAATCGAAGCTCGGGGACGTCGGCGACTGGTACTGGGAGAGCCGCGGGGAATCCTGGAACGAGGCCAGGATCGGTGCGTACGGGATCTGGGCAGCCTACGAGAACGACGCCGAGCGGCTCCGGATCGCGGGCGAGCGCGCCCTCTGGCGGATGCACATGCACTTTCGATCCGGGTCGTACATCTTCGGGACTGGGTACGCAAACGGCCGATTCGCAGGGCGGTGGCGCCGAAACTCGAAGTTCCACTTCATGGACGTACTCGAGTACGCCTCCGATATCGACGTCTACGACGTGGCGACGAACGGAAACGTAAACGAAGCGCTCGAGTGGCTGTTTGGCTACTCGATGACACCCATCGTCAACGGGAAGGATGGCTCCCGGCCCCAGCGAGACGTGTACGCGTTCGGTGACTCCGTGTTGAGGGATGGCCTCTCCTCGTGGAGTTCGGCCGCCTATCGCGGGGGGAAGTTCGGAGACGCCGTCGAAAACAACGCCGCCTGGGCACTCGTCGGCGAGAACCCGGAGGCAGCAGGTCTCGACTCCGGGTCCGGCCCCCCAGGGGCGGTCGACCGACTCATCGCGTATCTCCTCACCGAATCGGTGCCGTCCGATCCGGATCCGATCCCGAGTCGGGTGTTCGAGGAAAGCGCGACTTTCCACGCCGACAGTCAGGATCCGGAAACGCTGGCCGCGACGCTCTGGAACGTCCGAGGCATCGCACGGTCACACACCCATCCGGAGACGAACGCGATCCACTGTTGTGCCTACGGCGAGCACGTGCTCCGGAACGCGGGTTATAACCAGTGGCAGCAGGGAGCGAGCGGGTTTAGCTGGGAGTACATCAACGAGCGGGCGGTCGCGAACAACGTCGCGCTGGTGGACTACGAGATCGGGGATCCACAGGATCCGAATCCAGGTGGACACGCGCGCAAGACCGGCGGCGGCGTTCTCCAGGGATTTATCGATGATCCGGGGCCAGTCGCGTGGGCTGCCGGCCACAGCGGTCCGGCTCTCAGCGATGGCACGCATCTGCGAAATTTCGTCTTCGTTCCGGGTACGGACGACGCCAACGGCTACTGGCTCCTACTCGACGCCATCAAAGCCTTGGACGCCGACACCGTGCACACGGTGTTGCATCCCAACTCCGCCGAGGAGCCGACGGCGGACGGAGACGGGATCGGCTACACGGTTCCGGTCGGCAGGCAGAACCCACGGAGCGAGAACGATGTCGACCTCACAGTTGCGTACGGAACCGAACCAGACGCCGTGGACACCCATAACGGCGTCCTGGCCGCCACCGGCGAAACGTTCGTCGGCCAGTACCTGTACACCACGTATCCAGCTTCAGCCGACGGACTGACGGGTGTCGTCACCGCGCTTTTCCCCCACGACGGCGCGCACGAAAAAGCGGAGTTCACACGGACGGAGGGGACGAACGGCCTCGAGATAGCGCAGGGAAGCGTCACTGACCACGTGGCCTACCACGGCGGCGAGTTCGAGACGATCGGGCCGGCGTCGGTTGCAGGCGAGTTCGCCTTGATTCGGGAGGGCGGCACCGGGCCGGAGTTCGAGTACGTGCGGAACGCGACGCGATACAGACGGGGCGATCGGACCATCAGTGCTGATGACCCGGTAACGATCACAATTCAAGGAAAGAGGGGAAACCTCGCGGTGTCGACGGAAACGTCGATCAACGTCGGATATCCGGGGATTGATCATGTCAGGCTCGACGGCCAGGTGGTGTCGATGGCGCCGGCCCGCAACGATTTCGTCGATTTCACCGTCACGCCGGGGGTCTACGAACTGGAATTAGTCACGGCCTGATCGGCTGAGGCAGGGCCCCAAAGAGATGCCCGTTCCGGCCGGCCTCAATCCGTTTTCCGCTCGTCAGTCGGTATCGGTCTGCCAGAGTCGAATCCGGCGGCCGGAGAAGCAAGCATCCGCGCGCCGACGGCGCGCGGTTCACGCGAGCGCTTCGCGCTCGCGCCTTTTTTGGTCCAGCTTTTTTCGCCGGGGTCGAGCGCTCGTCAGAGGCGAGCGCGACGCCCCGGTGAAAAAAGGTGGTCTCTAGTAGAGCGAGAGGTCGCCAGTGACCTTGTCCACGAGGTCGTCACGCGCGGGACCGATGGCGACTGCGGAGGCAGTGCCCGGTTCCAGTTGCGTGTGGCCGGCGTCGCGGACGACGGCGTGTGGGAGCCCCTCGCGTTCGGCCTTGTCGGCGAGTTCGAACAGCTGTGATTCGCTATCGGCCTGCAGGACGATTTTCTTCTGGCCGCTGCCTTTCCACTCGCTCCGGGCCTGCCGGTCGGCGTCCTCGAAGGCCATCAGCGAGGCGTGTGCGACCTGGGCGGCGAGTTTCCCCTCGCCCATCCCGAGGTCAGCCCGTGCGACGATCGCCTGTTTCATGGCTCCGACTCGGCGGGCGCGAAAGAAATCGTTTCCCATCGACAGGGCGGAGCGGTGCTGCGCGATGGAAGCCCTCGGCCCGCTCGCTAGCTGAAGGTGGTACAGCAGATTGTCCCAAGCGTCGAAAGCCCTCGGCCCGCTCGCTAGCCGTTGTCGTGACCGCGGTCGATCTGGGGCGCTGAAAGCCCTCGGCCCGCTCGCGGCCGCTGAGCGGGATATCCTCGCTCGCTCCGCTCGCTCGGATAGTGCCACGCTCAGACGACCACGCAAGCGCGAGCGGGCCTCGCCCTTTCGATCCGCCAGGAGAGCGCGCTCTCCTGAGCCTGCGCTCACCCCGTTCGCGCAGACACCAGGACCCGCACAGCACCGCAGACGGCCACAAACCTCCCCAACCGATTGCGTTACTCGGTCGCGATGCTCCCTGCGTTACTCATCCCTCGCGCGACGCCATCTCGCGGCCTCACTGTTGTTCGGCACGCGAGCCGGCGCGCGCCACCGCAACTGTTCGATAAACGCACTGTACCGAGCATTATTGGGGAGACTGCTCAGCCACCAGGTTCACAGATCATTCAGTGGCGTGTCCAGCCGACGAAACACGCCGTCCCCGAGCGCCGAGAGAGTGTTGCTCGCACCGACAGGTAGTTTTGATGGTAGTCCAAACGAACTAACGACTCCCCCAGATGAGCATTCACGTCGCGTCCGTTCACATCGGGGCGCTGTTCGTCTCGGCAGTGACGACGACGGCGCTGGGCGTGGCGGGCTGGCGCCACCGTGAGATGCCGGGCGCGACCGCGTTCTGTGGCCTGATGGCCGCCGTGACGGTCTGGTCCGCGGGCTACCTCGTCGCGCTGACCGTCGCCCCCGGCGGGCGACTCCTCTGGGAACCGGTCCAGTGGTTCGGCATCGCCTTCGTCCCCGTCTTCTTCCTGGCGTTCGCGCTCGATTACCTGGGCTACGAGCGGTCGCTGGGGCGCGTCGTCGCCCTCGCTTCGGTGCCGGCGGTGGCGACGCTCGCGCTCGTCTGGACGAACCACTGGCACGGCCTGGTCTGGCGCGCACAGGCCATCCACGTCACCGAGGGGCTAGATATCGTCGCGCAGGACGCCGGCCCCGCCTACTTCGCGTTCATCGTCTATGCGTACGCGCTCATCATGGTGGGCTCGTTCCTGCTTGGGCGACTGGCCGTGCGCTCGGACTACCTCTATCTCGACCAGTCGGTCCTCCTGCTGGTCGGCGTCGCCGTCCCCCTCGTCGGGAACGCCTTCTCCGTGTTCGGCCGGACGCCCGTCCCCGGACTGGACCTGACCCCCTACGCGTTCACGATCACGGGACTGGCCTTCGGGAACGCGCTCTTTCGCTACAGCCTGTTCGAACGGGTCCCGGCCGCCCGCCAACTCGGCCGCGAGACGGTCGTCGGATCGCTCGAAGACGCCGTCGTCATCGTCGACGACGACCGAACGATCCTCTACTGCAACGAGGCGGCGGCCGACGTTTTCGACCTGAGGCCCGACGAGGCCGCCGGGAACCGCATCGCGACCATCGTCGACGTCGAGGGTGTCGACTTCGACGCGCCCGACGCGCTGGGGGAACTCGACCACGACGGCCGGACCTACGAGGTCCGCACCTCGGAGATAACCGACAGACACGACCACCTCCTCGGGCACACGCTCGTCTTCAACGACATCACCGAGCGCAAGCGTCGCGAGCGGACGCTCGAACGCCAGCGCGACGAACTCAGGGTGCTCGACGGCCTCAACGCGGTCGTCCGGACGGTCAACGACGACCTCATCGACGCGAGCACGCGCACGGCGATCTCGGAGACGGTCAGCGAACGGCTCTCGGAGTCGCCGCTGTACGACGCGGCGTGGATCCTGGACGAGCGATCCCTCGACGCCGCGGAACTCCCGGCCGCCCCGGAGACCGATGGCGGGACGGACGGTGGGACGGACGGCGGCGCCGTCGTCCGGGGGAACCTCGCGACCGGCCACGCCGGACTCGCGGTCTACACCGACGAGGCCTCGCTTCCGGTCGCCGGCGAGACTGTCCCGGACGCCGACGGCGTGTGGACCACGGTGCCGCTGGTGTACGGGCACACCGTCTACGGCGCGCTCGTGTTGTTCACCGGGCGAGCCGACGCCTTCGGCGAGCGCGAACTCGCGGTACTGGACGACCTGGGCGGAAGCGTCGCCCGCGCCATCAACGCCGTCGAGAAGGAACAGCTCCTGCTGTCTGGGGCCGTCATCGAACTCGAACTCGCGAGTGTCGACGGGCCGCTGGCCGAGGCCTCGGCGGCCGCCGACTGCACGCTCGCGGTCGACGGCCTCGCCCCCGGCGACGACCTGGTCGCGTACTGTCGCGTCGCGACGGGCGACCCCGCCGCGGCCGCCGCCGCGCTGGCTGACCAGGCGGGCGTGACGGCCGCCGAGCAGTCCGCGGACGACCCCTCGCTGGTCGAGTGTCGCCTCAGCGGCGAATCCGTCGTCTTCCCGCTCCGGGAGTGTGGCGCGGCCTTCGACTCCATCGAAGCGGCCGAGGGACGGGTGACCGTCGAGGCGGAGGTGGCGCCCGACGCCGACGTTCGGACCGTCGTCGAGCGTGTCCAGCGGGACGTGCCCGCGGCCGAACTCCTGTCGAAACGCCGCCGCGAGGGGCCGGTCGAAAACACGTCCGCGGTCCCGGCGGACGCGCTCGACGGACTGACCGACCGCCAGCAGGAAGCGCTGCGGACGGCCTTCCGCGACGGCTACTTCGAGTGGCCCCGCGAGAGCAACGCCGAGGAAGTCGCCGACTCCATGGACATCTCCTCGCCAACGCTCCACAACCACCTCCGGAAGGCCGAGAACAAGGTCCTCGCCGAGATTCTCGACGAGGAGTGAGCACCGCGGGGCGTCAGTTTTCCGGCGGTGAGTAAGTGGGATGGGAAGACGGGCGGGCCGAGGACGCAAGGCTTATGTGCAACTCTGTCCGTTATTGAACAGTAATGGACACTGGTGAGGAGATCGCGCCCGAGGTGCGGTCGATACTCGACGCGGCGCGGGAACGCGGCGCCGAGAGAGACGGGAACGATGCCGACGATGGCGGCGCCGACGGTGGAGACGCCGATGGCGGCGCCGACGGTGGAGACGCCGATGGCGGCGATGGGCGCGTCTCGGTGGACGCGCGCTCGCTCCCGGCGGCGTTCGAGCGGGCCGAGCGCGACGGGCGCGTGCCGCTGGTCGCGGAGGTCAAGCCGACGAGTCCGACGACCGAGGGCGAGCGCGCGGACGACCCGGTCGAACTGGCGACAGAGATGGTCGCGGGCGGCGCGGCCGCGCTGTCGGTCCTGACCGAACCCGAGCACTTCGGCGGGTCGACCGACGCGCTCGAACGGATCCGCGCGGCCGTCGACGTGCCGGTGTTGCGCAAGGACTTCGTGGTACGGGAGGCACAACTCGACGCCGTCGCGGCGGACGTGGTCTTGCTCATCGTGCGCTTTCTCGACGAACCGGGAACCGACGACCTTGCGGACCTGTTCGCGGCGGCCCGCGAGCGGGGTTTCCAGGTCCTCGTCGAGACCCACACCGCCGCGGAGGTCGAGCGGGCGCTGGCGGCCGGCGCGGAGATCATCGGCGTGAACAACCGCGACCTGGCCGAACTCGAGGTCGACCTGGGAACCTTCGAGGGGGTGGCGCCCCGGGTCCCCGAACTCGCACGCAAGGCGGGACGGGACCCCGAGAACGTCACCCTCATTGCCGAGAGCGGCGTAGCGACGACGACAGACGTGCGGCGGATGCGCGAGGCGGGCGCCGACGCGCTTCTGGTGGGGTCGGCCATCATGGACGGCGACGTGCGCGACAACACCGCCCGGCTCACGGCGGCACGCGCGGACGCGGAGGCGGAATCGACAGGACCGGAGGCCGGCGCGGAGGCGGCCGACGAACCGACGGACGACCGAGCGGATACGGAGACACAGCAATGAGTACGGACGAGACGTTCGGCGAGTACGGAGGACAGTTCGTGCCGGAGTCGTTGATGCCGGCTATCGAGGAGTTGACCGACGCCTACGAGCGGTACGTCCTGGAGAACGAGGACGGCTTCATGGACGAGTTCCGCGAGCGACTGGCCGATTTCGGCGGGCGGCCCACGCCCCTCCAGCGGGCGGCGTCGCTGTCGGAACGCTACGACACCGAGGTGTATCTCAAGCGCGAGGACCTGCTCCACGGCGGCGCGCACAAACTCAACAACGCCCTGGGTCAGGTCCTGCTCGCGAAGTACATGGGGAAAGAGCGGATCATCGCCGAGACCGGCGCCGGCCAGCACGGCACCGCCACCGCGATGGCCGCCGCGCATCTCGACATGCCCTGTGAGATATATATGGGCGAGACGGACATCCGGCGCCAGCGTCCCAACGTCTTCCGAATGAAGATAAACGGTGCCGAGATCACCCCCGTCACCACGGGTCGCGGGACGCTCAAGGAGGCCATCACGGAGACGATGCGCGACTGGGCGACCACCGTCGAGCGGACCCACTACGTCATCGGGAGCGTCGTCGGCCCGGCCCCCTTCCCGGCGATGGTCCGGGACTTCCAAGCCGTCATCGGCGAGGAAGCCCGCGAGCAGGTCCAGGCGAAGGCGGGCCGGTTGCCCGACGCGGTGCTGGCCTGTGCCGGCGGCGGGTCGAACACGATGGGCACGTTCCGTGACTTCGTCCCCGACGAGGACGTGGCCCTCTACGCCGTCGAGGCCGGCGGGTCGTCACTCGACGTCGACGAGGAATCCGGGGTCGCTCCCAACTCCGCGTCGCTGTCGACCGGCGAGGAGGGGGTACTTCACGGCGCGCGCACGAAGCTCCTGCAGGATTCCCACGGCCAGATCATGGAATCACACTCCGTCTCGGCGGGGCTGGACTACGCCGGCGTCGGCCCGGAACTGGCCCACCTCGTCGACGAGGGCCGCGTCGACGCCGTCAACGTCGACGACGACGCCGCGCTCGAGGCCTTCCACCGACTCTCGCAGGACGAGGGGATCATCCCCGCGCTGGAGTCGGCCCACGCGCTGGGCTATCTGGAGCGCGTGGCGGGTCCCGCTGCGGACGAACGAGCGGCGGAGCCGCAAGGCGGGAACGCCCGCGCCGACCTCGGCGACCTCGTCGTCGTGAACGTCTCCGGTCGGGGCGACAAGGACCTCGAGACAGTTCTCGAGGAGACCGAGAAACGCGACCTGGATGTGGCGCCGGACATGGCGGTGCTCCGCGAGGCCGCCGACGGGGGTGCGTTCTGATGGGGCTCGAGCGCGTCTTCGCGGACGACCCCGCCTTCATCCCCTACGTCGCCGCGGGCGACCCGAGTTACGAGGCCTCGCTGGAGTACGTGGAGGCGCTCGAACGCGGCGGCGCCGACGCCATCGAACTCGGCCTCCCCTTCTCCGAGCCGATGGCCGAGGGGTCGACCATCCAGGAGGCCGTCGTCCGCTCGCTCGAGGCGGGGATGACCCCCGAGCGGTACTTCGAGTTCGTCGCGGATCTCGACGTCGACGTCCCCATCGTCTGCATGACCTACTACAACCTGATCGCGCAGTTCGGGGACAGCGAGGCATCGGCCTCGGGGGACGCCCGAACGGACGGTGAGTCCGCGAACACGGGCCCGCGCGCGTTCGTCGAACGCGCCGCCAAGGTGGGAATCGAGGGGTTCGTCGTCGTCGACCTGCCCGCCGAGGAAGCGGGGCCGCTCCGCGAGGCCTGCGACGAGCACGGGCTGGACCTGGTGTTCATCGTCGCGCCGACGACCCGCGGCGAGCGCCTCGAGCGGATGCGCGAGCACGTCTCGGGGTACGTCTACGTGCAGGCGCGACTGGGCGTGACCGGCGCGCGCGAGGACGTCTCCGACCAGACCGAGGAGTCGCTGGCCCGCATCGCGGACTGGGACGTGCCCAAGGCCGTCGGGTTCGGTATCAAAACCGGCGAGCACGCCGAGCGCATCGTCGCTGCCGGCGCCGACGGGATCATCGTCGGCTCGGCGCTGATCGACATCATCGCCGCGGGCCACGCCGACGGCGACCCGCTCCCGAAGACGGTCCAGCGCCTCGAATCGAAGGCCCGCGAACTCAAGCGCGGTGCGCTGGCCGGCGGGGCCCGCCGTGCGGACGACGGCAGCTGATCGGAATCCTCCACGCCGCAACCGCCGTCCCGCCGACTTATCCGACCGGCCGACGGTCGGACCGGGACGACCCCGGCGGCTGTTCCCGGCTACGCCTTTCGATCCACTCGAGAACGCCGTACAGCGGTGCCACAGCGAGGGCACTGAACGCGATTGCGAGCAACAGGAAGCCCTCGCCAGACAGGGCCCCAAGCCGGTCGAGCGTCGGCAACCCGGCCACCGCCAGCACCGAGGGGCCGTACTGGTCCGCAACCGGTTCGTTCCCCGCGATGTGCCGGTCGAGCCACGCGTCCATCGGCTGGCCAGTCACCTCGGCGACGGCCTGGGCGAAGACGGCGTATGTGACCCGCCCGTCATGGCCGTTCAGCCGCCGGAACACGTCCTGGAGCGAGCGGTGGCCGAACGTCGCGCTCCGGATCTTCCGGTCGAGCACCGCGAGGGTCCGCGCCCCCTTCTCGCGGGGTACCTGCTCGCTTCCCCACGTCGCCGGATCGGCGAGCGTCGCGCGAGAGGGCTCGCCGTCGAGCGAGCGCCGCATCGCGGTCCGGTCGATGGCACTCTGCTCGTAACTCAGCCGCGCGGCGTAGTACTCGGCGCTGGCCTCCCGAAACCACCGCATATCCGCCGCCAGCGAGAACGACTGACGAGTGTGGACGTACTCGTGGATCCAGACGTTCTCGGGGCTCTCGAGGGCGGCATCGGCGTCGACCCAGAACTCGTCGCGGGCGGGGACGGCCGCGCCGCCGGTTCGGCTGGGGACCGCGAACGCCAGGACCGCGTCGTCACGATCGCCGACATCGAGGTCACGGGCGGCCCCGGCGAGCGCGTCGAACACTGCCGCCGAGTCGATATCCGCAGTCCCCGGCACGGCGAGGCGGATCCGCTGGCCGCTCGTCGTCCGCGTCGCCACCTTGTGGTCGCCGACGAGCGCGTAGCGGTCGCCAGTCAGCGACTGGTCGCCAGGGAGGGGTCGGTGAGGGGCGGTCAGCGGCCACGTCCGCGAGACCGACCCGTCGACTCTCCACTGGACTTCGACGAGCGGGAGTTCCCCGAACGACCACCCGGCCGCGGCGTCGGTCTGTCCGCTCTCACCGGCGTCGACCGGCGTCGAGAGGACGACCCGAACCGTCCCCGCGCCCGTCCACCGCAGACGCGTCCGGTCACCGGTATCCGTCCGATCGAGTCCGGACGCGGACACAACCGTCGCGCCGTCGACGACGACCCACAGTTCGTCGGCTCCCGAGACGTTCGTCATCGTGATCCCGTATTCCACCGTCTCCGGACCCGACCGCGTGACCGTGACCGACGACGAGGGTTCGACCACGGGCGATGACGGCGATCCGACCGCGACGGTCGACGCGTCGCCAGCCGAACCGGGCGACCCCGTCCCGACAGCGGCCACCGTACCGAGCGCTATCGGCGTCGACAGCAACGTGACGACTAGAATCGAAACCGATAGCGCCCGTATCACACCCGAAAATTTCGACTGTTCGCCTATATGAATGGCCTCTCGAATATCGAAGATGAAAACGAACGGGGTGGTAAGTCGTCGCAGTCGTGGCGGACGATCGGGTTATGTCGGGTGCCGCGACGGGAACGGGAAACGCCGCTGGCGGGTCAGACGCCGCGCCAGCGCAACAGGCCGAGAGTGAGGCCGCCGAGTGCCCCGGTTCCAGCGATCCCGAGGAGGAGCAACTGGAGAGTCGAGAAGCCGGACTCGTCTCCGCCGTCACCCGGGTCGCCGGCTGTCGGCGCCTGCGTCGTCGCGGGCGGGGTCGGCTGGTCGGTCGCCGTCCCGGTCTCGGTCGACGGTGCGTCCGTCGGACTCGTCGTCGGCGTCGCCCCTCCCACGTCAGTCTGGGCGTCCGTCGGCGTGGGCGTCGCAGTCGGCGTCGCAGTCGCCGTCGGCGTGGGCGTCGCAGTCGCCGTCGGCGTGGGCGTCGCAGTCGCCGTCGGCGTGGGCGTCGCAGTCGCCGTCGGCGTGGGCGTCGCAGTCGCCGTCGGCGTGGGAGTCGGCGTCGGCGTTGGTGTCGGAGTCGGCGTGGGAGTCGCAGTCGGCGTGGGCGTGGGAGTCGGCGTCGACGTGCTCTCCTGTTCGGGTTCGACGTAGAGGTCGACGATATCCGAACTGGAACCCCCGTCGCCGTCGGAGACGATGACCCGGACCTCGATGGCAGTCTCGTTCTCGAGGTCGGGTACGGCCACCGTCGGTGTCGGCGTGTCGGCACCAGTGATCGTCACCTCGGGGTCACTCCGCGGGAAGACCTGCGACCACGAGTACGCGAGCGCGTCGCCATCTGGGTCGCTCGCCTCCGGCGCGTCGAGTGTGACCGACTCGCCGGCAGTCACGCTCCGTGACGAGGCGGCGTCGACCGTCGGGTCGCGGTTGTCGACCGTTGCCGAGACAGCGGCGGAATCGTCACGGCTCGCGACGGTCAAGTGTCCGGACCCGGTGTCGTCGTCGGCCGTCGCCCACTCGAGTGTCAGCGTCCGCGTCTCGCGCCCGTCGAGCGTGACCGAGCGGCTGTCGACCACGGTTCCGTTGAAGTTCGCGAGCGTCACCGTTTCGGTATCGCGCTTCGGTCCGACGTTTTCGACGTCCGCGGTCACTGTGAGCGTCTCACCTTTGAGCGCCGGCGAGTTCGTTCCGACGACATCAAGTTCGAACTCCGCGCCCGCGAGCGTCGGTCCGACCGTCCGCTCGACGCCCGGATACAGCGCCTCGACCGAAGTGCGAGCCGTCGCGTACACGTCCGTCCCGGCATGGACGACTACCTCGTACACCCCGCCCGACCTGACGGCTTCGTCGGTCAGGAAGTCAGCCGTCAGCGCCACCGGCTCGGCGGTGGTCGCGTCTGCCGGGACTGTCTGCCCGGCCGTCGCGACCATCGCACCCGTTTCAGCGTTCACGAGTTCGACAGTCAGCGACACGTCCTCGTCGAACGAGTTCGACAGCGCCGTGTCGACTGTCACCGTCGCCGGTTGCGCGTCGAGCGTCAGTTTGCCCATCGCCGCGTGCGCGTCGGCCGGCCCGAGCGTTCCCAGCGCGTACGTGTCATCCGCGTAGGCGTCAGTGTCGGCGCTGACCCGGACCGCGTAGGTCGCGCCCGAAACTGCGCTCTCGTCGCCCAGGAAATCGGCCGCCAGTTCCGGGGCCTCGGCCCGCAATTCGCCGGTCGGGACCGTCCGCTCGGCGGTGTCGACCACCGCGTCAGTCTCGGTGTTGACGAGTTCGAACGTCAGCGTCGTGTCGGAACTAGCGGCATCAGACAGCACCGCGTCGACGGTCACCGAGGCCGGCCGCGCGTCGAGCGTCAGCGTCTCCGGCGCCCGCTCGCCGCCCGGATAGAGGGGGACAAGCGCCGTGCTGTCGCCACCGTAGGCCTCAACTCCGGGCGAGACGCTGACGGTGTACTCGGCGCCCGCCTCGACGCTCTCGGCGGCAAAGTCCGCGGTCAGGGCCACCGACGCAGCATCGGTCTGGCCGGGTTCGAACGTCCGCTCGGCCGTTGTGACGGTGGTGCCTGAATTCTCGTTGATGAGTTCGAACGTCGCCATGACGGACTCCTCAGGCGGGTTCGACAGCGCCGTGTCGACCGTCACCGTCGCCGGTTGCGCGTCGAGCGTCAGTTCGTCTGTCTCGGCGGTGTCGCCGGGTTTAGCCGCCGAAACGGCCGCGGTCCGCGCCGCCGCGTACGCGGTGTTGCCGTCGGTCGCGGTCGCGACCACCCGCAGGTCGTCACCGCTCGCGAACGCAGCGTCGTCGAAGTCCGCGGTCAACATCACCGGTCCAGCTGTCGTCTCATTCGGCCCGACCGCACTTTCGCCCTCAGCGACGGCCGTGTCGAGGACGTTGCCCTCGCCGTCTTCGAGGCGGACGGTGACCGCCGTCGCCGTGCCCGGCGCATCCGACAGCGTCGCCGCGGTCGTGACGGTCACGTCCTCGGCGGCAAGCGCGAGCGGCTCGGTGCTCGCAGTGTCGCCCGGATACAGCGTCCTCGTCGCCGTCACCGGCGCGTACGCGGTGGTCCCGTCAGCGGCGGTCGCTCGCACCTGGTAGCTGTCGCCGCCGCCCACGAGGGTGTCGGTGAAGACCGCGGTCAGCGTGACAGGTCCGGTCACCGTCTCACTCGCTCCGACCTCGACATCGGTGCTGTCGACGACCGCATCGGCGGAAGTGTTGACCAGTTCGAAGGTGACGGTCGTGGCCTCGCCGGGTGGGGCCTGTAGCTCGGCGCTCGTCTCCACCGTCGCGTCGTCGGCCGGCAGGACCGGCGACTCGGAGACGGTCACCGCGTCGCCCGGCGAGAGGGTCCCGACGGTCGCGGTGTCCTCACCGAAGGGAACGCCCTTGCCGACTGCGCTGGCGCCGACCACGTACGACTCCGCGCCGCCGACGCCTTCGGTCGAGAAGTCGAGCGTCAGCGTCGCGGTTCCGCTCTCGGTGGCTTCGGCCGGAACGACCGCCGTCTCGCTGGCGACCGGTCTGAGCTGCTCGCCGGCCTGTGAGAGCAAGACGAACTCGACGGTCGTCTCGGTGTCCGAGACAGTTTCCAGCGCCGCCGTCACGTCGACCGTCGCGTCCGAGGCATCAAGCTGCCCTGCCGCGAGCGTCCCGGAGCCGCCGGGTGCGACCGTGACGTCGGTCGCCGTCGCCGCCGCGTAGCCGTCGGCGCTGACGGTCACGTCGTAGCTCGCGCTCGCGTCGATGGGGGCCGCCGTCACCGTCGTCGCGACGCCGGTCGCGCCCCGTTCGAACCGGAGCGTCCGCTCGATATCCTCGCCGCCGGGGACTGCCACGTCGACGGTCACCGGGAAGTCGGCTTCCGGCGCACCAACTTCCAGGTTGGCGGTCACGTCCAGCGTGACGTCCTCGCCTGCGAGCGTGCCGGCGACGCCAGTCCCCGAGTCGCCCGGTCCGAGGCTCGCGTCGGATTCCGTCGCCGTCGCGTAGCCGTCCGCGGTGATGCTGACGGTGTAGCTGTCGGCGTCGTCGATGGCCGGGACGGTGAACCCGGTGTCGACGTTCGAGAGGTCCGTCGCACCCTGCGGGAGTGTGACCTCGCGGCTCGCGAGTTCGCCGTCCGGTCCCGACACCGCGACGGTCACCGGGAACTCGTCGGTCGAGGCGCTGACGCCAAGGTCGGCCTGCACGTCGATGTCGACGGGGTCGGCAACGAGCGTGCCCGCCTCGGCCGTCTCGGACCCGCCGGGCGGGACGTATGTGCTCGCCGACGCGTCCGCGTAGCCGTCGGCGCTGACAGTCGCCGTGTACTCCTGGTCGCTGTCGATGGCTGGGACCGACTCGGTCATCGAGACGGCACTCTCACCAGCGGCCAGTCGCACCGTCCGCTCGATGTTCTCGCCGTCGGGGACTTCAATGGTCACGGTCACCGGGAACTCGTCGCTCGGCGCGGTCACCCCCAGGTCCGCGGCGACAGTAAGTTCGGCGTCCTTGGGGGTGAGCGTCCCGAAGTCGACCGTCTCGTCCGGGCTTCCCTCCGGCGCGGCGAGCGCCGTCGCCCCGATACCGACGCCTCCGGTCGGCGGCGCGGTGCTTCCGACCGGTTCGGTCGGCCCATCGATCGGCTCGGTCGGCTCGTCGATCGGTTCGGACGGTTCCTCGATTGGCCCGATCGGCACGTCGCCGTCCGGTTCGGGCGCGCCGGGGGTCGTCCGCGTGATCTCGGCGGTCTCGTAGCCCGGCGCGTCGACGGTCACGGTGTAATCCTCCTCGTAGTCCAACGCGGGCACGTCGGTGAAGGTGACCGTCGCGGTCGTCGCGCCACCCTCGACGGTGGCGTTCCGTGTCGCAACCTCTGTCCCGTCGGGGGCTTCCAGCGCGTACTCCACGTCGACGCCGCCGGGCGGCGCGGTCACACCCAGATCGGCGGTCGCGCCGACCGTTATCGGTCGTGTGTCGAGCATCCCGAGATCGAGCGTGTCCGACTGACCCGGCGCGATGTACGTCTTGACGGCGTCCTCGAAGAGTTCTGATTCGGGCTCGGGAACGTATCCCGGCGCGATCGCGGCCGCGCCGTACTGTCGGTCGGCGTCGATAGCGGGGACGGTGAACGTCTCAGTCACCTCGCTCTGTCCCGGTTCCAGCATGACTTGCCCGTACTCCGCCACCTCGCCGTCCGGCGTGGCGAGCACGACTATCACCGGGAACCCCTCCTCCGTCCCGATGTCGGGCGCGGTCACACCCAGATCGACGGTGACGGTCGCCGTCACCTGCTCGCCCGGTATCGTCCCGACGTCCACCGACTCGCTCGCGCCGGGAGCGCCCGGCGTGCTCGCCGAGACGTCGCTCGTCTCGTACCCGTCGGCGCTGATAGAGGCGCTGTAGGACTCATCGGCGTTCAACGCCGGCAGCCCTTCGAAGACGGCCCACACGTCGTCAGTGTTGGCCGGGACGGACACCTCGCGCGAACGCGAGACGCTGTTCGGACCGGACACCTCGACGGTCGCGGTGACCCCGTCCTCCGGCGCGGTCACGCCCAGCGTCCCGGACACGTCGAGCGAAACCGACTGCGCCGCGAGCGTCCCCGCGTCGGCGGTCCCCGAACTGCCGGGGTTGACTCCGAGCGCGGTCGTCGCGTCGTCGTAGCCGTCGGCGCTGACGGTCACACTGTACTGCTGGTCGCTGTCGAGGGCCGAGAGGCCCGTGAACTCGGTGTCGACCCCCGAAAGGTCGGTCGCGCCCTGCGAAAGGGTGACATCGCGGCTGGCGAGGTCGCCGTTCGACCCGGAGACCGCGACTGTCACCGGGAACTCCGCACTCGGGGCGCTCGCGCCGAGCTGGGCTTCGACGTCAACCGTGGCGTCGTTCGCGGTGAGTGCCAACGACCGCGTCGCCGTGTCGCCTGCGTTCGGCGAGACGGTCGTACTCGCGCCGGTCACCTCGTAGACGCCGTCCGCGTCGGTCACTTCGACCGTGTAGCTGTCCGCGGCGAGCGTCGTCTCGTCGCCGAACGTGATGTCGACCGACCCGTCGTCGGTTCCCGTGGTCGCAGTTTTCGTGAGGGTGACGCCGGCTTCGTTGGTCAGTTCGAACGTCACGTCGGTGTCGGCGGGCGCGACCGTGTCGAAGTTCGCGGTCGCGTCAACGGTCACCGGCGACTCGACGGCGAAACCGACGTTGTCGAGCGTCTCCGGCGGTACGTCCTCACCGACGAGCGTGCCGCGGAGGACGACGTCGTTCCCGAAGTCCGCCGCCGCGGGATCGTAGGTGACCGTCGCTTCGCCGCTGCCCGACGTGGAGACGGTGACCGGCGGCGTCTGTCCGTCTATCGTCCCGGCCCCGCTTTCGAACACCGGCTCGAACGCGACCTGGCCGGACTGTGTGATGTCGTCGAACGGCGGGACGTACGTCACCGTGGCCGTGACGTCGTTCGTCGCCGTCGGCCCGATGCTCTCCCGTGCTGCAGAGACCGAGAGCGTCCGCCTGGGCTCGCTCACGTCGAACGTCGCAGTGTCGGTGGCGCCGCCCGCGCTCGCCTCGACCGTCACGCCCGAGTCCCAGTCGTTCGCGCCGACCGTGTAGGTGACAGACGCCTTCCCGCTCGAATCCGTCGTCACCGTCGTCGCGCCGAGGTCACCGTTGCCGGTGGGAACCGTCAGCGACACGTCGGTCTCGGTCAGCGGTGTCCCGTCCTGTGTTTCGAGCGTCAGGTCCAGCGACGTCCCTCCGGCGGACCTTCCCGTGACGGGGTCGATATCCCCGCTCCCTGGCCGGGAGAGAGTGACTACCGGACTCCGGATGTCCAGCGGGACCGGCCCGACGCCGTCGACGCGATCGTCGCTCGCCGACGTGACGGATACCCGCACGTCCCGGTCAGCGTCGCCGACCGTCGGCGTGTATTCCGCTTTCACGAGTCCGAACTCGTCGCTCGTCTCCTGGACGACGGTGAAGTCGCCGTTCGCGTTCTGCAGGTCGAAGTTCACGTCCAACCCCTGGAACGGATCCCCGTCTTCGTCTTTGGCTACCGCCTGAATCGTGATCGTCTCGCCGGGGTCGTCGTTGATCGTGGAGATACCGGGTCCGATCGACGCCGGTGCCGCGACGGACGCCGTCGCGGTAGCACCGTCGGTGTCGTCGGTCGTCGTCACCCGAACGTCGAACTGTTCGTCCCCGTCTCCCTGCTGGGTGTCGTACCCGAGCGTGACGTCCGAGGTCGCCCCGCTCGCCAGGTCGACGCTCGTGGTGTCGACCTGTTCGTACCCGTCCCCGGTGTCGACTTCGAGCGCGACCGTCTGGCCGCTCGCCGCGCCGTCGCCCTGATTGTCGAGCGCTGCCTCTACGTCGAGGGTCTCGCCCTCCGCGACGCCGCCGTCCTGGGGCGTGACGTCCGTCACCTGGAGATCGGGTTCCTGAACTGTCAGCGTGAAACTGTCGGAGACATCGCCACGGTGAGACTCCACGACGATACCGTCATCACTGGTCGTGACATCGCCCGAACGAATGTCCTGCGCGTCATGGATATTGAGGTACAGCGTCTCCTCACCACTGAGGCCCTCACCGCTCAGGTCGAAGGTAAGGCTCCCTACGCTCCCGGTCTGCCGGTCGCTGATGTCGAGGATCGCTGGGATGTCGTCGTAGTCGTATTCGGGAGCATCCTGTTCACCGATCCCGAGTGGTCGTGTCGACACCGAGACGTGGAACTCGTCCGCCGGATAACTATTGGACTCGTCTTCTCTGGGACCGTTGTCGGCGAACGAAGCGAGATTCCCGTCGGGCTCTATACTCACGCTGTCGAGACCGGTGGATGTCGTCGTCACGTCGGCCGCCATCGTATCAGCGCTGTATACATATCCCTGGGGCGCGTACTCATCCGCGCCAATATCGACGAAGACGTTTTCGTCGTCGATAGCGGCGTCAGCACTCCCCTGCGGGTCGAGACGGTCTCCAGCCTGTACGTCGCTCAGTTCGGTGTTGGCGACACTCTCCGGAACGAGGGAGAACCGGATCGTCGGGAGGTCACCGACGTTCTCAGTCCCATCAGACTGGAGGGCGCTCACATCGAAAACGACATCGTCTCCATTTAGGGGACCGGACACGTCCTGAATACCTGCGATATAACGCTCCTGAATGACATCGTTCTCATTGACGATGTCACGAAAGGCCACAAGCGTTCCGCCAACGTACGACCCGCTATCGTCCGTCGCTGTGACATCCTTGAGGATTACCGTCCCGTCGTCGGCGATAGCTTGGTCCGGGAACGTTGCGCTGGCGTCAGTCGCGTCGGCCGCCGCGGCCGTCCCGGCGAACCCACCGATGCCGATGCCCGCGACGGCCATCGACAGCACCGTCACCGCGACCAGCAACGCCGCTCCGACTCGCCGAGCCGAGACGCCGCCCGTCATGGCCGTGGCCCCGCGTCGCTTACGTCCGCGTCGGCGACCACACCCCTGCGGTCGGCCGCTGTTTCACTCTCCCGCAAACCGGTGTCGTGAACCCCCGGACACCCACGGGAGCGGGCTGTGCCTGCCGAGCGGGACACCCCTGCCCCGCACACAGTCTCGCTCATCTACTCCCCAGGTAGTTCCCGTCCCCCCTAACGGAACACCCAGCATACGCTAGAGATACTGTCCGTTCAGTTAGGTATGAGGGGGATGGACACAGTAACGGACGGGGTCGCTCACGCTTCGTCGCGGACGCCGGTGAACTCGAACCGGGCACCGCCGTCGTCGCTGTCGGTCACGGTGACTGACCAGTCGTGAGCGTCGGCGACGAGGCGGACGACCGCCAGTCCGAGGCCGCTTCCCTCCGCGGCGGTGGTAAACCCCTGTTCGAACACCCGATCGCGGTCCGTTGCGGGGATCCCGCGACCGTCGTCCGCCACGAAGAAGCCGTCCGCAAGCGCGCCGACGCGGACCGTGAGGTCGTCGCTGACGGCGCTCTCGACCGCCCCGTCGTCGTGTCCGTCGGGGGTGCCATGGGTCACGGCGTTCTCGAAGAGGTTGCGCAGCGCCTGTACGAACAGTTGCCGGTTGGCCGCGACGGTTGGGGTGGACTCGACGACCAGTCTCGCGGCTGGCGCGTCGATCGGATGCCAGGCCGCCTCGGCGGCGGTGTCGAGGTCGACCGGTGCGGTCTCGCTGACGCCGCTACCCTGTCCCGCGAGCAAGCGAAGTTCGTCGACCAGCGCCTGGACGCGTTCGGCCGCCTCGTGGATGTCTTCGGCGTGGTCCGGGTCGCCGGTCAACTCGACGAGGCGGGCCTTGTTCTGGACGATCCCGAGCGGCGTCGCGATGTCGTGGGAGACGACGCTCGCGAACTCGTCGAGGAACTCGTTTTTCTGTTCGAGTTCGCGCTCACGCTCGACGCGCTCGGTCACGTCGTACAGCAGGAGGGCGCGACTCAGCCGGTTGCCCGAGCGGTCGGTCAGCGTCGAGACCCGCGTCTCCACGTACCGGGGTCCGTTGCCGTCCTCGCGGCCCTCGCCGTGTGCGTCGCCCGCGAGCGCGAACGTTCGCCCGTCGAGTCGGGCGGGGAGGTCGTCGCTTCCCGCGTTCAGGTCCGCGAACCGACCGTCCAGCAGCGTCGAGAGGGGGGCCCCCAGCGACTCGTCGGGACAGTCGAGGATCTCCCGAGCGCGCGTGGTCACGTCGACGACGCGCTCGCGGTCGTCGAACACGACGACGCCGCCGTCGATCTCGTCGACGATCCCGGTGCGGGCGATCGGAACGGCCTCGAGCGCGCCGAACCGCGAGAGTGCGGCGCCGATGAGGACGAGACTGACGGCAACGCCGGGGACTGTCAGTTCGAACCCCGCGGCGACGGTCTGACCGGCGATGGCCGCCACGGCCGGTGTCGCTACGCCCAGTGCGACCACCGTGTTTCGGCGGCGGTAGAGCCGCTGTGACGGCCGGAAGGTGAACTCGACGACGAGCGCGATCAGCACCAGCAACATCACGACGACGACGGCGGTGTACGCGGCCCACAGCGGGCCGGCGGTGACGTCGACCAGTCGGTACCCTCCGCGAGTCGTCGTCCGCGCGTCGACGGCCCACAGCTGGTGGACGCCCGGCCAGCCCGGCAGATCGTTGGTGAGGCGCAGCAGGAATACGGCCACCAGCGCCCCCGCGAGCCCGGCGAACCACCGCGAACGCAACACCCACTCGCGGTGCGTGTAGGTGACGGCGAACCCGAAGATTCCGAACAGCGCACCGAGCCCGGCGATCCCGGTCGCCTGCGACCAGAACACCGCCCCTGCCCGTCCGGCCGCCAGCAGTTGCCCCAGAAAGCAGACCGCGGCGAGCATCGCCATCGTGAGCGCGACCACGAACCACCGACCGCCGCGAAACCGGTCGCGCGTCCGCCAGAAGTGGATCGCCATGACCGCCTCCGCGAGGATCGCGACTACCGTCGTCCAGAGCGTCCAGGATCCCACCCGCATTCGCCCGTGATGTTAGCCCCCCAATACTTCAGTCGTTCGACGCCGGACGCGGTGACCAGACAGCGGTCAGTCCGCGCCGCCGCCCCGAAGGTGCCCCGACCGCGACCGGATACCTGCGTATGCTGGCCCCAGTCTTAATTACCCCGGACCGAAAGGGGGGACCAGTGAGCGATCCGTGATTCGATCGAGTATCACGTGTCGGTCCCGCGGGGCCGTCGTCGCGGACGGCGCCCCCCGGACCGACACGCAAACGTGGGGCTGGGGCCCGAATCGGGCAGTGACGGTCCGGTGGGGTGGAGCGCGGTGAGCGAAAGCGCGACTGGGACTGTTGACGGCGGGCGGGTCGAACGCGAGGACATCGGTGTGTTGCTCGTCGACGACGACGAGACGTGGGTGCGTTCGACCGCCGAGGTGCTCGAACACCAGCGCGAGGCCTTTACCGTCAGTACGGCGACGACGCTGTCCGCGGCTGAGACCGTTTTCGACGCCGAGGACCCCGACTGTGTCGTCTCCGACTACCGGCTCGAACGGGGCACCGGACTGGACCTGTTGGCGGCCATTCGCGACGAGGCCCCCGACAGGCCGTTCGTCCTCATCACTGGCCAGGGCAGCGAGTCGGTCGCCAGCGACGCTATCGGTCGACAGGTCACGGACTACATTCCCAAGCGGTCGCTGGGTAATCGCGACGAGCGGCTAGCCCGCCGCATCGAGTCGGCCGTCGAGTCCTACCGGACCCGCCGCGCGCTCGACCGCGAGCGGCGGAGCAAGAACGCGATGCTGGACATTCTCACGGCCACGACCGCCGAGCGCGAACTCTGTCAGCAGTTCTGCTCGCAGCTGGTCCGGCAGCGACCGTACGCCTGTGCGTGGATCGGCAGCACCGACAACGGCGGTACGCTGACGCCGCGAGCTGTCGCCGGTCGCGACCGCTCACTCGACGACGTGCTCGGGTCGGACCGAGCGCCGTCCGAGGGCGCCCCGTCCCGCCGCGCGCTCGACCGCGACGAACTCGTCGTCGACATGGGGACCGCGGCGGCCGACGACAACGGCTTCGAGCGCGCCGTCGCCGCGCCGGTCACACACGACGGTGTCCAGTACGGTGTCCTCGTGGCGTACGTCGACGACAGCGGATCCCTCACTGACCGGGAGCGGGCGACGTTCACCGAGTACGCCGACACGGTCGGTTACGCCCTGCGGACGGCCGAGCAGAAGCGCTCGCTCATGTCCGAGCGGCCGGTCTCGGTCACCGTCGAGGTCGCCGACAGCGCGGTCCCGCTGGTCGCGGTCGCGGACCGACTGCCCGTTGACGCCACGATCGCCGTCCAGTCAGCCGTCTCGCGAAACGACGGGACGACCCTCTACGTGGTCGAACTCGAAGGGGCCGAACCCGTGGCCGTCGAGGACGCCGGGGCCGCCGTCGACGGCGTCACGTCGGTCGACGCCGACAGCGGGGCGGCGCCGCTGCGATGTGTCATCGAAGTCGACGCCCGAACGCCGGAGGAGTCGATCGCCGAACACGGTGCCCGCTTCGAGCGGACGGTCGTTGAGGACGGCGTCGCCACGCTGTCGGTGTCAGTCCCCGATGACGGCACGGTGGCCGCGGTCCGGGAGTCGCTGGCCGCCGCCTACGAGGACGTGACGGTCTCGACTATCTGGACCGGGCAGGGCGACCCCAGCGTGACCGGTGGCGACCCGCTGGCCGATCTGACCGACCGCCAGCGTGAGGTGTTGCGCCACGCCTTCGATGTCGGGTACTTCGAGCGCCCGCGCGGGGCGAGCGCGACCGAACTCGCCGACCACTTCGGCGTCGCGCGGGCGACAGTCACCCAGCACCTCCGGACGGCCGAGCGGAAACTCATCGGTACCGTCCTCGCGCGCCGGGACGGGTGATCCAAACGCCGACGACGCTGCCCGGTATGGCCGGTGGCTACGCCGCGTCTACGATATGACACACCGTGCCAGCCCGGTCCCGTATCCCAACGGCGCGGCGGGCACCGAGACCGGAACACAAATAACGGTACTTGCCACACTCTCACACAACATGACCGCAGGGAAATCGGCACGTCTCGACCGGATCGGGACAGACGGGCGCTACCTCGTCGTCCCGATGGACCACGGCATCACGATGGGTGCGGTAAAGGGCCTCGTCGACATCGAGTCGACGGTCGACGCGATCACCAGCGGCGGCGCCGACGCCGTCCTCACCCAGCGCGGGGTCGCGCCCCGCGTCCACCCCAACAAGAACGGCGCGGGCTACATCGCCCACCTCAACGGCTCGACCACCGTCGGCCCCGACGAGGACGACAAGCGGCCGACGGGTACCGTCGAGGACGCCGTCCGCGCCGGCGCCGACGCCGTCTCCTTCCACATCAACGTCGGCTCCGCGTACGAACCCGAGCAGATCACCCAGCTCTCGGAAGTCACGAGCGAGGCCGACCAGTACGGCTATCCCGTCCTCGCGATGGCCTACCCGCGGGGCCCCGACATCGACCCGAGCGACGACGACTTCCACGAGTCCGCGGGTCACGCCGTCCGCCTGGCCGAGGAACTGGGCGCGGACGTGGTCAAGACCGCCTACACCGGCGACGCGGAGACGTTCGCCCGCGTCGTCGAGTCGACGCACCTGCCCGTTGTGATCGCCGGGGGCTCGAAAGGGACCGACCGCGAGACGCTGGCGATGGTCCGTGGCGCGATGGACGCCGGCGCCGACGGCGTCTCGATGGGGCGCTCTATCTTCCAGCACGACGACCCCGAGGCGATCACCGCCGCCATCGCCGCCGTCGTCCACGACGACGCGGGCGCCGACGAGGCCGCCGAGCGCGCCGGTCTCCCCGTCGAAGCCTGAGACGGGCGCTCGGACCGATCGACCTCCGAACCAATCCTTCTTCACTCGCCACCGGCCGCGAGCGGATGCCCGGCGAGAACCGCACTCACCCTCTCGATCCTGCGTAGGAGAGCCGCGGCTCCGGGCCCGACAAGACCCGTTCCGAGCGCGACCAGTCCCGCGGCGGCGAATACCGCCGCGACGAGTGCCGGGTCGGCGCCGAGCAAGGCGGTCGGATCCGCACCGAGAACGGCGGTCGGATCCGCACTGAGAGCGGCGGTCGGATCCGCGCCGACGCCGTCCGATCCCGGGGAAACGACCCCCTCGACCGTCCCGTTCGCGGCGTCGGTCGGGGATTCCGTCGGTGCGGCGTCGGTCGCCGTGGCGTTCTCCGGGGCCACGACGCTATCGCCAGTGTCCGGGTGGAGGGTGCCCTCACCGGACCCGGCCCTTTCGGGTGCCGCGGACGGCGTCCCGTCACCCGAGGGCGCGCCGCCCGCGCCGTTGCCGCCATCGATCCCGTCGCCACTATCGACCCCGCCGTTGCCGCCGTCGCTGCCCGCCGGGGGCGCGTCTATGCCCGAGCCGCCCGACCCCTCGTTCCGGTCGAACCACAGCGCCAGCGCCGTCGCGCCGAGCGCCAGCGGCGCGAGGACGCCGACGAGTCGCTTCAGCAGTTTCCGGAGCGACCGCTCCGGTTCCGTGCCGGCGAAGAGGACCAGCGCCTCGTCGGTGGGCGCGTAGACGTCCATCTCGGCGCCGTTCGCCGCGTGCCAGGTGTCGACCACCGAGACCAGGTCGGCCGCCTGGAGTTTCGTCAGGTGGTACTGGACGTTCTGGATGGTCGTCTCGACGGCCGCGGCGAGTTCCGACGCGGGTTGGGGCCCCTCGTGCAGTTCGAGCAGGATCTGCCGGGCCGTCTCCGAGCCCAGCGCGTCGAACACCTCGTCGGTCCGGTCGTCGTCGAGTTCCAGTAGCTCCGGCTCGCGCTGGTCGGACTCCCCCGACGAGGACCGTATCGGAAACAGCTTGCTCACGCGCCAGTTCCCCCGTACACGATCCGAGATTCGTCGGCGTCCCTATAAACTGCTCCCCCGGTCAAGCGCTCGCTTGAGTGGCACCGGATTCGATAGAAGCGCAAGCGCAAGACCAGGACCCGTTGAAGCGATGAAGAATTTCCCGTTCGATCCCGCTACACGTCGTCGCGACCGGTCAGGGGAGTCAGGACTGAAACTCCTCGAGCACCTCGAAGTCCCGGGTGGTCTTCGCGAACTCGGAGAGATGGTTGGTCGCGCCGCAGTGGTCGCAGGTGAACTCGGCCGCTGGCTCGTCGAGATCGGCCGGGTTCGCTTCCCACTGTTCGTCACAATTCGGACACTGGAGCTGGATCCAGGCATCCTGCATACCCCGAAATGGGGTCGCTTCCCGAATCAACTTTGTGGCGGTCGAACGGGGAAGTGTCCAGATAAGAGACGGTCCTCGTGGGGAACAGCGTGAAAGCCCCCGAGTCGAACGGGCCGGGGCTTTCACGCTGTTTGCAGCGGCGGCTCTCTGTCGCTTCTCTGAATCTCGTCGTCGAACGGTCGCGCGCGCCGGATCGCTCTCGGGAACGGGGACACGCTCCAACGAACCGTATCAGGCCTCGTCGTCGAAGATACCCAGGTCCTCGGCCACCATGTCGGTGACATGCTCGGCGATAGCGGGGTCGATCTGCGCGACGCTCTCGCCGTCGTGGAGTTGCTCGTTGTGGCGCTTGACGGCCGCCGCGACGTCCGCGAGCGGTACTTCCGTGTCGGTCCCGCAGTCTGAACAGACGACCGGGACCGCCGGGTCGTCGTCGGTCTCGTCCGGCATGGTTACTCGTCTCCCGATTGGTCGTCCCCCCTACAAACATCTCCCGGGTTGCCCCGCGGACGAGTGTCGGTTCGAGATGCCGATCACTGCCGCACGCACCCGATACTACATTCCCATGTCAGCGGCCGCGTCGGGGACGGGCAAGTCACTCGGAGCGGCGCCGAGCAACTCGGCGGCGTGGTCCAGCGCCATGTCGAACCCGTAGTAGCGTTCGAGTTCGTCGCCGTCGGCGGACGGGCGGACCATGAGCATCGCGTACCCCTCGCGGTTCTGCGCGACGGCGGCCGTCCGTCCGTCGGCCTCGAACACGAGCAGGCGCTCGGTCTCGGTCTCCTCGTAGCGAGCCGTGATCCCGTTCGCCGTCGCGGTCGTCTCGGAATCGCCGTCGTCGGTCATCGTCGGCTCTCGGGCCCGCCGACAGTCGAAGGTATCGATCCCGGCCACAGAAACGGCGACGGCCCGTGCGGGGACCGGTCGAAACCGCAACACCCGTGAGTCAGTCGAAACCGCAACACCCGTGGCGACGCCGCCGCGAGGCACACGCATGAGCAAGTGGCTCCAGAGTGGCCGACGCCGGGACCTGTGTATCGTTCTCTCCGACGAGGGCCCGCTTCACGGGCAGGCGCTCAAGTCCCGTCTCGAATCGCGCTATGGGGAGCGAATCGAACCGCGCTCCTTCTACGGCGCGCTCGACGCGCTGGTCGAGACTGGCCACCTCGAGACGCGCGAGGCGGGTATCCACGACGAGTACGCGCTCACCGACGCCGGCCGCCGGATGGTCCGCGAGCAGTTCGAGTGGATGCGCGACCACGTCGGGGAGTAGGTGACGTCGGGGACGTACGCGACACGACCGTGGAAAGCCTGAAAGTCCTTGCATCGACCGAGACTGCAACCGCGAACAGCGTGAAAGCCCCTGGTCACTCCGGTCGAGGGGCTCGCTGTGCTTCTCGTCGCTCGTTCCACTCGCTCCTGCGGTGCTTGCGTCGCCCGTCTTCCCGGAGTGACCGGCCCCTTTCAGTCCCACCCGCACAGACTGACTATCCAGCCGATTCGGGTAGGACTTTCACGCTGTTTGTGGTCGCTCCCCCCAATCGCTCGCTAAAATACACACAACCTCGTGGTCGGGACGAACAATCAAGAGCCGAGACGCCGAACGCAGCGTATGGATTTCGCTCTGACACAGGAACAGCGTCAGATCCGCGACATGGTCGCGGAGTTCGTCGACGACGAGGTCGTCCCCCGTGCCGCCGAGATAGACGAGACCGACGAGTTCCCGGGTGATCTGGTCGACCAGATGGCCGAACTGGGGCTGATGGGGATGCCGATCCCCGAGGAGTACGGCGGCGCCGGCCTCGACTACCACGCCTACCCCGAGGCGCTCGTCGAGATTTCCCGGGGCAGCGGCGGTCTCGGGACCGTCGTCGCCGCGCACGTCTCGCTGGCCTGCAACATGGTCTTCGAGTTCGGTAACGAGCGCCAGCGCGAGGAGTTTCTGGTCCCGATGGCCGAGGGCGAGGAGATCGGCGCGTTCGCGCTCTCGGAACCCGGTGCCGGCAGCGACGTGCCCGCGATGGAGACGACGGCCGAACCGGCGGGCGACACCGCAAACGGCGACCCCGACAGCTACGTCGTCGACGGCGGGAAACTGTGGATCTCGAACGGCTCGGTCGCCGACACCGTGATCGTCTTCGCGAAGACCGACCCCGAGGCCGGCGGCAAGGGCATCTCCGCGTTCGTCGTCCGACCCGAGGAGGACGCCGGCTTCCACGTCGAGGGGACCGAGGACAAACTCGGGGACAAGGGCTGTCCCACCGCAGAGCTACGGTTCGACGGGATGGAGATCCCGGCTGACCGCCGCCTCGGCGCGGAGGGCGAGGGGCTCGTCCAGGCGCTGAAGACGCTGAACGGCGGCCGGATCACCATCGCCGCGCGCTCGATCGGGCTCGCGCAGGCGGCGCTGGACGACGCGCTCGCCTACGCCCAAGACCGCGAGCAGTTCGACCAGCCCATCTCGGAGTTCCAGGCCATCCAGCACAAGCTCGCGGACATGGACACCAAGATCCAGGCCGCGCGCTACCTGATGCACGCCGCC
>Ga0207719_100137_pt1 | contig 59808 bp, 57 predicted proteins | sample A23P1SouthBayCA_2_FD_187279 | JGI IMG/M metagenome (GOLD analysis project Ga0207719, IMG submission 187279) | Aerobic enrichment media microbial communities from Eden Landing Ponds, California, USA - A23 P3 (3) (SPAdes) | ecosystem: Environmental > Aquatic > Marine > Unclassified | place...
CCCGCCGGTCTCGACAGTTTCGGAGAGGCGTTCGACCGTCGAGAACTCGGAGACGTTCACCGAGGGCACGCCGCGGAACTCCCGGACGTAGACGTTCTCGATACGGACGCTGTTCCCCGCCTCGACCTCGTCGTGGGGCTCCCAGTCCGTGAAGGGGAGCCTGGCCGTCGCGTCACCGAGGACGCCCGAGCGAATCTGGGTCTCGCCGTCGCGGCCGTCGATGGTTTTCGTCTCCGCTTCCAGTACTTGTACCTCGATGTTCCGACCTCTGTCTCCCGTCTCCAGTTCAGAGAGCGAGCGGTCGCCGCCCACCGCTGCGGGCACGTCGAGCGCTTCGTCCTCGAAGGTGACGGTGGCGGACCCCCCGAAGTTCAGTTCGGGTTCGCCCTCCCACTCCCGGACACCGGCGTTGCCTATCGTCACGGTGTCGCCGGCTTCGAGGCCGAAGTCCTCCCACGCGGTGTAGGAGATGACGCCCGTTTCGTCCGCGAGTTCGCCCTCGCGGATGACCTGGTCGTCGCCCTGATACCGAATGGAGCGCGTGCCCACGGTGAGCACGCGGGCCGTCACGGTGACGTTGCCCGCGTCGGTGTCGATGTCAGCGATGTCGACGGCCGTCGGCGCGTCGTCGGCGCTGTCGGCGTCGCCGTACTTCCGCCTGAGGCTGGACGTCGCCTCCTCCAGGGGCACCGAGTACTCCACTAAGTTTTCGAGGTCCGCTTTGACCTCCGCTTTGTCGACGCCGAGGTCGGAGGCGAGCTCCTCGGCATGATCGTCGAGTTCCATGGTTTCGCATCCGAGTTCGGGGGGCGCGGAATTAAAGCTTCGGCGCGGAACGCAACCCGTTTCAGCGCCCCACCCCCCGAGTAGGTATGAACGTTGTCGTCAACGCCGCGATGAGCGCCGACGGCAAACTCGCCTCGCGGCGCCGCGAGCAGGTGCGGATTTCGGGCCGCGAGGACTTCGACAGGGTAGATGAACTCCGCGCGTCCGCGGACGCCGTGATGGTCGGCGTCGGCACCGTGCTGGCGGACGACCCCTCGTTGACGGTGAAAGACGAGAACCGGATTCGGGAGCGAACGGCGCGCGGCGAGTCGCCCCACCCCGTCCGCGTCGTCGCGGACTCGCACGCCCGGACGCCGCCGGACGCCGACGTGTTACGCGGCGACGCGGAGACGTACGTGTTGGTGTGTGAAGCGGAGCCGGCGGAGCATCTCGCGACGCTCCGGGAGGCGGGCGCCGAACTCATCGTCGCGGGCGAGTCGCGGGTGAACGTCGCCGCAGCGCTCGACGAGTTGGCCGAGCGGGGAGTCGAACGCCTCCTCGTGGAGGGCGGCGGCGAGATAATCTTCTCGCTGTTCGAGGCGGGCGTCGTCGATGAACTGAAAACGTTCGTCGGGCCCCAGCTCATCGGCGGTCGGAACGCGCCGACGCTCGCTGACGGCGAGGGGTTCGCGGACCCGGCGAACTTCGTCTCCCTGACGCTCGAATCCGTCGAGCGCTACGACGACGGCGTGTTGCTCTCCTACGACGTGAGCCCGGAGTAACCGTCCGCGGACGGGACTCCGTATCGGAGTGCTACGGCGGCCACGGAATCCCGCCCGGCGGGACGCCCGCCGAGAGCGACACGTGTCCGAGGAAGCTAATGAGCGTGATGAACAACACCAGTAGCGCCGACACCGAGAGCAGCACCCCCGCCGTGCGCAGTCGGTCGGGGTTGTGGAGACCGGCCGGGAGCAGTATTGCGCCGAGGCCGAGGAGCGTGTAGGTTGCGGTCATGTAGACGATCTCGAGTCCGGTCCCGGCGACGATGCCCGTCGGCCACTCCGTGGTGGGCGGGCGGAACACTATCTCACCGAACGCCGCGCCGCCCCAGCCGAGGAGCACGACCATGACACCCGCCAGCGCACCGACGTACGCGACCGGGCGCAACGCGACTGCCAACTCCCGCGGGAGCGGTTCCACGTCCCAGAGGTCCGACAGGGAGATGCCGTCGTCCATCTCCGAGAGGGATTTCGCCTCCTCCACCGGGGTGCGGTAGATGATGACCGCAGCGGCCAGGAGGAGCACGCCGAACATCAACGACGGCTCCCCGAATATGACGTTGGCGGCGCCGAGCAGTGGCCACTCGACGTTGAGATGGACGCCGAGCACCGTCAGTACGGTGCCGAGCGCCCCGAACACGACTGCCCACGCCTTTCTGACGTCCGCGGGTGCCCTCGCCCCCCGCTGTGAGAACACGACGAGCAACAGCACGCCGGCGCTCGCCGCCAGCCCCATCACTGTGTTGTACAGTATCAAGTTCGCCATGATGTGGCGGAAACCATAACGTTCGAACACAAAGGACTTTCCCTCGTCGTGGGACCCGCCGCTACCGAACGCCGAAAACAGCGCGAACGACCCGCAAAGAACCCGACTAGTGGTCGTGGCCCGTCGCCTCACCGAAGGACACGCCGAAGCGCTCCTCGAACAGTTCGAGGGCGCGCTCCTCGGCGTCAGCGAGTTCCTCGGGCGCGCCGCCCTCGCTGTGGTGGACGATGGCGTGGGCACGCTGGGTGAACGCCATCTGAAGCACGTCAGCGACGACCTCGGTGTCGGTGTCGCCCTCCTCCGCGAACGCGTCGACGAGCGCGTCGGGGAGCGTGACGGTTTCGGTCTCTCCTTCGGGGCCTTCGACGGTGAACGTCTCGTCGTTCATACCGCCCCAACGCGGGCGCGAGCAAAAGGTGTGTGGATACGCAACGCCGAGGGATGCTCCGCTCCGTTACGACGCTTCCGCGGTCCACGCCGGCTTCGAAACGTCCGTCTCGCCCAGGCCGTCGTAGCGAATCGTGGACTCGATGGTCACCGGGCCGTCGTCGCGCTGTTGGGTCATGCTATACGACAGCTCGGAGATGTAGCCGTCCGCGTCCACGACGAGCGTGGCGTTCGTGTCGCTCACGTTGGCGGCGTCGACGCCGTTCTCCCCGTCGGCGCTGGATATCGAGTCCGCCTCGAAGCGGTAGGCGCCGTCGGTGCTCGCGGTGTGCTCGAAGTCCCACTGCGCGAGTATCGTCGCCCCCACGGCGAATTGAGTCTGCTGGTCGATGTACCGGGAGAACTGACTGGAGAGCGTCGGGCGCTTCTGTTTGTCGTATGTGAGGTTCTCCGGCGTTCCCGTGCGGGTGTACACCGTCGCGTTGTCGACGTACGACGCCCGAACGCTCGTCGTCCCGTTCGCCGTCGCGACGGTGCTGGTGTTCGCCAGCTTCTCCTCGTGGTCCGCGGCGATGCGGATGTCGTGTTCGTTCTCGCCGTCGGTCACCCAGAACCGGTAGTCGAGCGAACTCGCGTTCGCGACGGTGCCGGTGTGCTGTCGGATGAGCGCGTCGTAGGCGACGCCGCTCCCGTCCGCCCAGGACTGCTCCGCGAGCGGTTCCATGTCGTCGCTTCTCGTCACGTCCGGCCCGCTCCCGCTGCCCGGCACGACGCCGCTACAGCCGGCGAGAAGGACGAGCGCGACGACGGCAATAGCGGCACTCCGGCGTGTCATAGCCCGGTTTTGGGTTTCCGTCGCAAAACCCTGTCGGAGGCGCCTCAGTCGTCGGCTTCCGCGGCGGTTTCCTCCGCGACAGCCTCGGTGAGGCCGTCGGTTTCGAGGTAGCTGTCCGCGTCGAGGGCGGCCTTACAGCCCATTCCGGCGGCGGTGACGGCCTGCTGGTAGTGGAAGTCGACCACGTCGCCCGCGCCGAAGAGACCCGGCACGCCCGTCTCCGTCTGTCCGCCGCCCGCGCCGCCCTTGGTCCGGATGTACCCTTCCTCGTCGAGTTCGACGTCCGTGCCCGCCAGGTACCCGGTGTTCGGCGTGTGACCGATGGCGACGAACACCGCGCCGACGTCCATCTCGAAGGACTCCGTCTCGGGGTCGTCGGATTTGTCGCTGGGGTGGCCCTCGGGGTGACGGAGCAGGTCCACGTGGTCGACGCCGCCCTCGGCGGAGCCGTGAATCTGCGCGAGCTCCGTGTTCGTGAGAATCTCCACGTCGCCGTCCTCGACGTGCCCCTGGAGGCGGTCCACCCAGTAGTCCTCCGCGCGGAACCCCTCGCGGCGGTGGACGAGGTAGACGGTGTCCGCGAACTTCGTGAGGAAGGCGGCCTCCTCGAAGGCGGCGTCGCCGCCGCCGACGACTATCATGTCCTCGCCGCGGAAGAACGCGCCGTCACAGGTGGCACACGTCGAGACGCCGTAGCCCATCAACTCGTCCTCGCCGGGCACGCCCAGCGTGCGGGCGCTCGCACCGGAGGCGGCGATGACGGCGTCGGCGGTGTACACGTCACCGTTGCGGAGCTCGACCCGGAACGGCGTCGCGTCGTCGTCGACGGACTCGATGACGCCGTTCTCCAGGTCCGCGCCGAAGCGCTGGGCCTGCTCTTTCATGTTGTTGATGAGGTCCGGCCCGGAGATGCCCTCGGGGAACCCGGGGTAGTTCTCCACGTCCGTGGTGAGCGTGAGCTGTCCGCCCGGCTCGCCGCCCTCGAAGAGGAGGGGGTCGTTGTTCGAGCGCGCGGCGTAGATGCCGGCGGTGAGCGCCGCGATGCCCGTCCCCGAGATGATGAGCTTTCGGTGTTCCACGACGTCGTCGCTCTCCTCCGCGATGCCGAGCATCTCGTCGAGCTCGCCGGTGGCGTCGAGTTCGCTGGTGTCGTCCCAGCCACCGACGAGTTCGTCGTCGATGAACACCTCGGGGGCCGTCTCCCGGCCGTCCGCGCGCTCTTTCATCTCCTCGAACAGTTCGGGGTCGTCGGTCACGTTGTACGTGACGTAGTCGACGCCCTTCGAATCGAAGAGGTCCTTCGCCTTCTCGCAGTACGGGCAGTCCGTCTTGGTGTATATTTCGACTTTGGGCGTCGAGTCGGCGTCCTCGCTCATACTCTAATATGGGCGTGCGGCGCCTAATTACTTTGCGCACCCCGCCGCGCTCGCCGGTGTCCCGGACCCCGAAAAGCCTTCTACCGCCCGTGCGCAGTCGGCCGTATGCCCGCCGATTTAGCGGAGAAGACGGACCGGTACGAGGGACTGCTTGCCGAGGCGCTCGCGGAGGCTGAAGTCGCCTCGCCGCCGGAGTCGCCGCTCGCGGACGCCGCCGCGGAGTGCGAGGAGATGGCCCGCTCGTATCTGGAGGACGGCCGCCACTTCCGGGCGAACGACGACCCGGTGAACGCGCTCGCCGCGTTCTCCTACGGCCACGCGTGGCTGGACGCGGGCGCGCGCATCGGACTGTTCGACGTGCCCACGGAGGGACACCTGTTCACGGAGTAACCGCCAGCGCCGGTTGGTTTACAAGGGACCCCGCCAACGGTACGCGTAATGGAGGGCGTCATCTGGTACGTGTTGACCGGAACACGTGGCGGGCCGAACCGGGTCCGTCTGCTCGCCAGCCTCGACCGACGACCCCGGAACGCGAACCAGTTGGCCGACCTCCTGGATCTCGATTACAAGACGGTGCGCCACCACCTCGACGTCCTCGTCGACAACGGGATGGTGCGCTCGACGGGCGACGACTACGGCGCGGTGTACCTCCCCACGGACCGCTTACAGTCGCACTGGGACGTGGTGGACGAGATCGCCGCGGAGATGGACGTGGACCTACCGAACAGCGACGAGAACGGGGAGTAACTATGGCTGAAATTGGGAAAGAGTATAATGGTGTCAGCGGGGAAAGGGTAGACGAATGAGTCTCTGGGTCGATATCACGAGGGCCGCGATGGGGGTGAACGTCCTGCTGTTGCTCGTCCTCGTCGGCGTCTGGGGGCGCAACTACCGACAGTTGCGCTCGAAGCACACGCTCGGCCTGCTGCTGTTCGGTCTCATGTTGCTCGGTGAGAACATGCTCGGCCTCTACTTCTTCGTCGTTCACAGCCAGTTGGGCGCCTGGTTCGCCGGCCTGCCCGACATCGCGTCCGGCTCGATGATGGCGCTCCGGTTGGCGGAGACGGTCGCCATCGCCTTCCTCGCGTGGGTCACGCTGGATTAGCGAAACTGGTTCGTTCTGGTTTGTTCGCCGTTCGGATTTCGTCCGCGTTTTGCCTCTCCGTCGCCGTTCTGATTTCGTTCAATCCCTCATCCCATCGTAGCGCATGCTCGCGATTACGGCGGAAGTGCGGGGGAAATTGGGTGAGAGTTCGGAAAATCCTCTTTTAATACACCGCCGTCGGGAGAAGTATGCGGACACAAGGCACTCGCGCACTGATACTGACAGCAGTTCTCGTCGGGTCGCTCCTGACAGTCGCCGCGCCCGCGGCGGCGTCGAGCCACTCGGCGTCGGTAACGATGAACGACCAAACCAGCGGCGGCTACACCGTCACTGTCGACTCCGTGACGCTTCCCGACGGCGGGTTCGTCACGATTCACGACGCGTCGGTCACCGAGGGTGACACCCTCGAAAGCGTCGTCGGCTCGTCGGCGTACCTCGAAGCCGGCACGCACGAGAACGTCACCGTTCGGCTGGAGGAACCGCGCTCCGAGACGGGCACGCTCGTCGCGATGCCTCACATGGACTCCGACGGCGACCACACCTACGAGTTCGTCTCCGAGCGCGGCAGCGTCGACGGTCCCTACACCGCCGACGGCGACATCGTGACCGACACCGCATCGGTCACCGTCTCCGCGACGGTGTCGATGAGCGACCAGCCGACTGACGGCATGAGCGTCGTCGTCGACCGGGTCGAACTCTCGGAGGGCGGCTTCGTCGCTGTTCACGACGACTCGCTTCTCGACGGCGAGGTCACTGGAAGCATCGTCGGCAACTCGACGTACCTCGCGGCGGGCGTTCACGAGAACGTCCGCATCGAACTCGACGAGTCCGTCGGGAACGAGACGGTGATTCCGATGCCCCACATGGACACGAACGACGACGAGATGTACACGTTCCCCGAGAGCGAAGGGGAAGAGGACGGGCCCTTCCTGAACGACGAGGAGGCGGCCGTCACCGACACGGCGATGCTCTCCGCGGGCGGGTCCGCGATGATTTCGGCGTCGAACGCGACGACCGGCGGCCACCACGTCACCGTCGACTCGGTGTACCTTCCTGATGGTGGGTTCGTGACGATTCACGACGCGACAGTCACCGAAGGCGAGACGTTCGAGAGCATTCGGGGCACCTCGATGTACCTCGAAGCCGGGCTTCACCGGGACGTGACGGTCGCGCTCGACGCCCCGCTGAACGAGTCCGGGACCGTCGTTCCGATGGCGCACATGGACACGGACGGAAACGAGATGTACACGTTCCCCGAGAGCGGCGGAAGCGAGGACGGACCCTACACCGCTGACGGCGATGCGGTCATCGACACGGCCGTCCAGACCGTCTCGGCGTCCGTGAGCTACGACGTTCAGGCGTCCAACGGCCACACGATAGTTATCGACTCCGTCGACCTGAGCCAGGGCGGATTCGTCGCGATTCACGACGCCTCCGTCGGCGCGGGCGAAGTGCTCGGTAGCGTCGTCGGCCACTCGGCGTACCTCGAAGCGGGCCACCACGAGGACGTGACGGTGACCCTCGACGAGCCGCTCGACGAGTCCCAGACCGTCGTCGCGATGCCGCACATGGACACGAACAGCGACGAGATGTACACGTTCGTCGAGAGCGAAGGGAGCGCGGACGGTCCCTTCACGGCGAACGGCGCGCCGGTGACCGACGCCGCGAAAACCATCGTCCCGGCGACGGTGACGGCACACGACCAGATGACCGACGGTGAGACCGTCACGGTCGCCTCCGTCACGCTCACGAACGGCGGGTTCGTGACGATTCACGACGATACGCTCCTCGACGGCGCGGTGCTCGACAGCGTCCGCGGGACCTCCGAGTACCTCGCGCCGGGCACGCACGAGAACGTCACCGTGATGCTCGACTCGCCGCTCTCGGAGACGACGACGGTTCACGCGATGGCCCACGCCGACACCGACGGCGATGAGATGTACACGTTCGTCGAATCGTCGGGCGAGGCCGACGGACCCTACGTCGCCGCCGGTTCACCCGTGATGAACGACGCGGCGGTCACAGTCGAGTCGATGGGCGAGACGACGACCGAAGACGGTTCGATGGACGGGATGACCACCGAGGAGATGATGACGACTGAGGAGATGGCGACTGAGGAGACGATGACCACCGAGGACGACACGACGACGACCGAAGCGTCCGGCTCCGGCGGCACGCCCGGATTCGGCGTCGGCGCTGCCCTCGTGGCGCTCCTCGCGGCCGGAGCGCTATTGGCCCGGCGGCGGTAGGTTCGAAGCCCTCGAACCGCCGGACCTGAAACTGCCGGTAGCCTTTTTTGATGCCCGCGTAATGGGACAGTATGGCAAACGAGGCGTTCGTTCAGTTGGTCTGTCCGGAGTGTAACAAGGACTGGGAACACACCCCCTCGGAGCTACCGGAACACACGGCGAACTTCTCCTGTCCGGACTGTCACGCGACGCGGCGGCTCTCGGAGTTCATGCGCACGGACAGGGACCTCGAAACGATAAAGCAGTTCGAGAGCAGCTAAGCGCCCGACGCGGAGCGCGCGCCGCAGGCCTCACACTGGAGCAGTTCCGCGCCTTCCTCCTCGACGATGTACGTGTCCGGCGAGCCACACTCCGGGCAGGTGACGTACTGCTCGACGTACATATCGAGTACGTCCGTCATCCGGCGGGTGCCGAAGGCGCCGGTGAGGCGCGCGCGGCCGCTCTCGTCTATCTGGGCGGCGGTGCCGAGCTCGTCCTGAAGGAATTTCAACACGTGGTCCTCATCGCGGTTGAGGCGGTCGAGCGTCGCCTGGAAGTTCTCGTAGACGGTGACGTTCCCCTCGCCGCGGACGTCGGGTTCCGGCACGTCGAATCGGGTCGCGGACGCGGCTTCGTCCGGCGCCTGTTCGAGCGCCCGGTCGAGTTGGTCCTCGTAGTCCATACCCGCCGATTACGCGGGACTGGGTAAAAGTTTGACCGTCGGCACCGCTCCGCGGCGTTTTTTCTCCCCCGTATCGAAACGAATATATTGTGGTCCCCTTGGTAACAGCACTCAAGATAAGAATAAGACCCTCCGGTAGTAAGAGATAGTCGTTCCATGAAGAAGCAGGAGCTCATCCACCTGCACGGCCTTCTTGCCGAGGTAGGCAACCACTACGAAGCAGCCACTAGTGACACGCTTTCGCTCACCGACTACGAGTCGATGGGTGTCCGACCGACCTCTATTCACAAGTCCAAGACGGACCACAAGGCCGCCGTGTTCGCACTCGCTGACGGACTGACCGACGAAATGCCCGACGAAGAGACGACCGAACCAGTCGCGCCGACAGCCGACTGAGCGATATCGACGCATCCTGCGGAGTCTCCTGGCCGCGTAGTCACTCGTCCTCGATGAGCTCCTCAACGTCCGGCACGAGGTCCGTCTCCGAACCCTCCGTGTCCGCTTCGTTTCCCGCGCCCTCGATGGTCTCCTCACTGTCGTCGTCCGCTTCGGTCGTCCCCTCGCTATCGTCCGCTTCGGCCGCCTCTTCATCTTCGACTTCCACCGCGAGCACTTCGAGCGGGATGTCGTCCAACTCTCCCCCAATCTCCTGTTGTGCGATGCGGGCGGCGTGTTCCTCGCGCTCGACGTTGAACACGGTCAGCGCCAACTCCAGCGCGACAAGCCCCTCATCAGCGACGACGAACGCCGGTTCGCGCGCGTCGCCACACCCCTCACAGCGCCGTTCCCCGGTTTCTATCTCGACGTAGCTCAAATCCGGATTCAGCATCTCGCCCGTCTTCGAGATGGCGATGCGGACGGCCTCGTCGGGTTCGGACACGTCGTACACGGGCACGGCGGCCTCGACGACGACACGACAGTCCATGTGTGGCGTTGTCTATGTAAGCCAGCGGAAAGTACCTTCGCCCGCCCGGACCGGAACGTTTCTTCGGGCGTGGCCGATACGATGGGCAATGAGCGACCGACTCGAACGCGGGGCGATACCCGTCTCCTCCTGTCCCGGCGGCCTCGACCTCCAGGCCACCCTGGAGAGCGGCCAGTCGTACTGCTGGTGGCGCGCCGACCGGAACACGTACGACGCGGGCACGGACGGCGACGACGGCTGGTACGAAACCGTGCTCGACGACGAACTGCTCCGGGTCCGCCAGCGCGACGGCGAACTCCGCTGGGAGGCGACGACGGACGCCACCGAGCGCCTGCGGGAACTGCTTCGCCTCGACGATGACCTGAATGAAATTCGCGCGACGGCGCCCGACGACGACGTGATTCAGGACGCCTACGACGCCTTCGGCGGCCTCCGAATCGTCGCGGACCCCTTTTTCCCCTGTCTCATCTCCTTTATCTGCTCGGCGCAGATGCGCGTCTCGCGCATCTTCGAGATGCAGATGGCGCTGCGCCGCGAGTTCGGCACCGAGGTGAGCGTCGGAGAGGAGACGTATCACGGCTTCCCGACGCCGGCGGCGCTCGCGGACGCCAGCGAGGAGGCGCTCCGCGAGTTGAATCTGGGGTATCGCGCGCCGTACGTGAAACGAACCGCGACGATGGTGGCCGAGGGCGAACTCACTGAATCGGACGTGCGAGGACTGGCGTACCCCGAGGTCAGAGAGCGACTCACCGAGTTCGTGGGTGTCGGAGAGAAAGTCGCGGACTGCGTCTGCCTGTTCGGCCTCTCGTATCTGTGTGCCGTGCCGCTTGACACCTGGATGTACACCGCCATCGAGGAGCATTTCCCCGAGTGCGAGCGGGACTCCTACGCGGACACCGCCGCCGCGTTCCGCGAGCGCCTCGGCGGCGAATACGCGGGGTACACCCAGACCTATCTGTTCCATCACCTTCGCACGCAGGAGTGATTTTTTCACCGACGGCAACGGTGTACGGGACATGAACGGGAGCGAGAACGGGCGAACCCGCGCGCACGTGTTCGTCACCGGCCGCGTCCAGGGCGTGTACTTCCGCGCGACCACCGAGGAGCGCGCCGAGAGCGCCGGGGTAGACGGGTGGGTGCGGAATCTTTCGGACGGCCGCGTCGAGGCCGTCTTTGAGGGCTCCGAGGAAGCCGTCGCGTCGATGGTCGAGTTCTGCCACGAGGGGCCCGAGCGCGCCCGCGTGAAGGAAGTCGAGACCGAGTACGGGGAGCCGAAGGGAGCGGACGGGTTCAGGATTCGGCGGTAGCGACGGGGTCGCCGTACAGATACCGTTGGAACGCGTGGCCGAAGCCATCGCGAGCGTGAGGTGTGCTATCGGTCCCAACACATTAGTTCCGGCACCGTACAGTACGAACGATGGGGACTACAGACGAGCAAAGCGACGCCCGGGCCGATTCAGTGGTCGAGGTCGAACTCACCGCTCAGAACGTGGCGTACCCGTTCGTCAGTGTGTCCGGTGAAGAACACTGCCGCGTCGAACTCGCGAGAATCATGCCGCGTCCGGGGGCGAAGTACGCGGAGTTCTTCAACGTGTTCGGCGCGCAACCCGGTCGGGTTTCGTGCTACACGGACTCGTACGACGCTGTCGAAACCACACTCCTCAGCGAGTACGACGACGGGGGGCTGTTCGAATTCGTCGTTTCCGAGGGGTGTCCGGCGTATCGGCTCGCTGAACTCGGCGCGTTCCCCCGGACCGTCGAAGGCGTCGACGGTCAGGGGCGCATCGTCGCTGAGATTCCATCGCGGTACGACCCGTTCGCCGTTACGGAGCCGTTCCTCGAGGCGCACTCCGAGTTCACGCTGGTAGCCAAGCGGACGAAGGACACCCACACACAGATGTTAACGCCTGCGACAGTCCACCGGTCGCTCCTCGAACGCCTGACCGACAGACAGCGGGAAGTCCTCCGAACCGCGTTCGAGATGGGGTACTACGAGTGGCCACGCGACTGTACCGGACAGGACGTGGCCGCCGAGCTCGGCATCTCGGCCGCGACTTTCTCGGAGCACGTTTTCGCGGCCGAGCGCAAACTCCTCACGTTCATGTTCGAAAACCGCGAGGAGACACCCCCAGCCACTCGCCCCTGAGGGGGTCGGCCGCCCAGTCAAATCGTTCTCAGTTCATTCGCGGGAAACGGCTATCCACCCCTCGGCATCGACAGTGACGGCACACCCCTCGAATCGGAACCGCACACAGCCGTCCTGAAACTGCTCCGGCGCTTCGAGGAGCGCATCGAGGGCGTCCGGGTCGATTGTCTCGTACAGCGGCCCGACGTCCGCCGGGTCCGCTTCGAGGGCTGCCGCGACAGTCTCGACGACGCGGATGGAGGGCGAATCGTCCTCACAGTCAAACGTCGACGTGTACGATTCCGACGCTGTCCCGGCGTACAGCCCGCTCGCTTCTTGGGCGATGTTGTCCTGTGGGGTCATCGTGTCACCGTGGACCGACCGCTGCCGAGTGAAAAAGAAGGTGCGAGGGACTTATCTGCCGTCCCTGTGCCTGAAGGGTTAGCAACTGTCGCGGGGAACGTGTAGGGGGCGCTCAGTCGTCGCAGCCGGTTATCTCGAAGCGAGCGCCGCCCTCGGTTCCCGCTGTCACGCTGACCGCCCAGCCGTGCGCCTCGACGATTTCCTGGACGATGTTCAACCCGAATCCGGCCCCGTCGTGGCTCGTCGAATACCCCGCGGTGAACACGTCGTCGCGGGCGTCAGCCGGGATGCCGGGACCGTCGTCCTCGACGTAAAAACCGCTCGTCAAGTCCCCGACTCGGACGGTCACGTCGTCGCCGCCGTGCTCTATCGCGTTCCGGAACAGGTTCTCCAGTAGCTGCTGGAGGCGGTTCGGGTCGGCCTTGATGCTCCCCTCGACGTCGACAACGAGCGTCGCATTCTCCGTCGGGACGTTCGTCCAGCAACACTCGACCACCTCCGCAAGGGCGACCGATTCGGGGTCGGTGACCGCCTCGCCGTAGCGCGCCAGCATGAGGAGGTCCTCGATGAGCGTCTCCATCCGCTCGTGTGCGTGCTGGGCGGCCTCGAGGTGGTCACACTCGTACTCCTCGCGGGCCAACTCGACCCGGCCTTGCGCGACGTTCAGCGGGTTCCGGAGGTCGTGGCTGACGACGCCCGCGAACGCCTCCAAGCGGTCGTTCTCGCGAGCGAGGTCCGAGCGCTCGCGTTGGCTCGACGCGATGTCGCGGTGGAGACAGTCAGTCACGTGGACGACGCCGATGAGCATCCCGATGAACGCGCCTTCGGTGCCGGTCCCGACGTACAGCAGGAACGCGTCGCGAAGTCCGACCCCGGAGACGGACACGGCGAGAAGACTCAGAGAGACACCGACGCCGGTAGCGACGACGCCGGCGACGGCGTACGACCCGATGTCCCAGATTTCCGCCGGCGTGAAATCGCCAGTAGCGAGCCAGAATCCGGCGTAGAGGAGCCCAGTTGCCGGGACGCCCAGAATGAGGACCTCCACGAAGTGTTCGGGAATGACGCCACCGATGAGCCGCGTGCGGGTGAACAGCATATACGAGAAGGAGAGCAGACCCACGACGCCCGCTCCGAAGAGGACCGCAAGGGGGACCTCCGGGACGTCCCGGAGATTGTTGACCCGAGGAGATGCCATACGGCATACAACACGGGCCGTGTTAAAAAGCCTTCATGATGGACGGTGCGTTCATCCGCTGCGCTGCCGACACAGCGGCCGTGCGACGCCCGTTGTGAGGAATCAGTGGGCGCGCGTTCGGCCAGCAGTGTCGGTTCTACACTAGCACCTCTACGATGCGAGCGTTGCTGTAGAGTTCGTACGTCGAATCATCCCGCTGCGGATCGCCATAATAAACCTTGATGTCCGGGGTAGCGTCTTCCCAGGGTTCGGTTTCCTTAATCTGGGTGAATTCTTCGACCGTCGTTTCGCCACCATCGTGACTAATCGTCGCCTCAACCATGGGATACAGCGAACGTGGAAATACCTTATAATCCGGGTATCGTCAGCGGGTTGCGCACGTAGCCAACAGCCGTCTCAGTAGGAAAAGCGTCGAGGAAACAGAACCTCCGCGGAGCGGTTCTACAGGAACTCCTCGATGTGGTCCGCGACCTCGTTGGGCGTGTCACCGACCGGAACGCCCGCGTCGTTGAGCGCGTTGATCTTCGACTCGGCGGTGCCCGTGCCCGAGCCGGAGACGATAGCGCCCGCGTGGCCCATCCGCTTTCCGGGCGGCGCGGTGCGGCCGGCGATGAAGCCGGCAACCGGTGTATCCATGTTCTCCGCGATGTACTGGGCGGCCTGCTCCTCGTCCTCGCCGCCGATTTCGCCACACATCACGACGGCGTCGGTGTCCTCGTCGGCCTCGAACGCTTCGAGGGCATCGATGAAGGAGGTGCCGATGATGGGGTCGCCGCCGATGCCGACCGCGGTGGTCTGTCCGAGTCCGCGCTCGGTCAGGTTCGAGACGACCTGATAGGTGAGCGTGCCGGAGCGGGAGACGAGGCCCACGTTACCGGCCTCGAAGATGTTGCCCGGCAGGATGCCGAGTTTGGACTCGCCGGGCGTGATGACGCCGGGGCAGTTCGGCCCCAGCAGGCGGGTGTCCGTCTCGGTGAGTCGCTTGTTCACCTTCGCCATGTCCTGGGTCGGGATGCCCTCCGTGATGGCGACCACCAGGTCGAGGTTCGTGTCGAGCGCCTCGAACAGCGCGTCGCCCGCGAACGCGGGCGGCACGAACACGACCGAGGCGTCGGCGTCCTCCTTGCGCACGGCCTCGTGGACCGTGTCGTAGACGGGGACGCCCGCGACGTGCTGACCGCCGCGGCCGGGCACGGCGCCCGCCACGACGTTCGTTCCGTATTCCATCATCTGCTCGGCGTGGAACTTGCCCTCGCCGCCGGTGATGCCCTGTACGACAACGCGGGTGTCGTCGTCGACTAAGATGCTCATGTTAGTTCCCCTCCGAATACTCGACGGCGCGCTGAACGGCCGCTTCGAGCGTGTGTTCGACCGTGACGAGGTCCTCGTTCAGAATCTCCATCCCCTCCTCGGCGTTCGTGCCGGCGAGTCGGACGACGACGGGCTTGGGAATCTCGTCGAACTGGCCGAGCGCCTCGTTGATGCCGCGCGCGACCTCGTCGCCGCGCGTGATGCCGCCGAAGATGTTGAACACGACCGACTCGACGTTCTCGTCGGAGAACACCATGTCGAGCGCGTTCGCGATGCGGTCCGCTTTGGCGCCGCCGCCCACGTCGAGGAAGTTGGCGGGCGTGCCACCGTAGTAATCCACGAGGTCGAGGGTGGTCATCACGAGACCGGCGCCGTTACCGATGATGCCCACGTCGCCCGAGAGGCGGACGTAGTCGAAGTCGTACTCGTCGGCCTTGCGTTCGAGGTCGGACGCGAAGGACTCCTCCTCCATCTCCTCCAAGTCGGGATGGCGGAACAGCGCGTCGTCGTCCACGTTGAGAACGGCGTCCGCGGCGATGACCTCGTTCTCGGCGGTGACCATCAGCGGGTTAATCTCGGCGTCGGAGCCGTCCGTGTCGGCCCAGATGTCGTACAGCGTCGAGAGGACGGACGCGACGTCGGAGGCGATTTCGGGGTCGACGCCCGCCTGGTACACCGCCTTCCGCGCCTGGAAGGGATGCATGCCGAAGGACGGGTCGATGTGGACCCGGGCAATCGCCTCGGGGTCCTCCTCTGCGACCTCCTCGATGTTGACGCCGCCCTTCGTCGAGACCATCGCGACCGGCTTGCCCTCGTTGCGGTCGAGGGTGACGCCGACGTACAGTTCGTTGACGAAGTCGACGGCCTCCTCCACGAGGACGCGGTCGACCGTGTACCCCTTGAGGTCCATTCCGAGGATGTCCTCGGCGGCCTCGCGGGCCTCGGCCTCGTTCTCTGCGAGTTTGATACCGCCGGCCTTGCCGCGGCCGCCGACGTGGACCTGTGCCTTCACTGCGACGGGGTAGCCTATCTCCCCCGCCTGTTCGACGACCTCGTCGACGGTCGTCGCGAGCGCGGACGCCGGCGTCGGGAGTCCGGCGTCGGCGAACACCTCCTTCGCCTGGTACTCGTGTAACCTCATACACGCTTGAGGGGGTTCGGGACGGGTATAAATCCGGCCATTCGGTCGTGTCACGGACCCACAAACGTACTGAAAAACCAGGATAGTAGGGACGGTTTACACAGAATCACGCCGCGCATCCCCTTATCGAGCGGTCGCCCGTTACGGGTCTCTCAGGTTCGTTCCCCTGCCGTTTAGCCGCCATCGGTAAGTGGGCCTCCCGAATAGGTGTTCGAAATGGACCATCCCCTCGAAACCGCCGGTCGGTACGGCGGCCGCCTGTCGCCCGCCGTCGCCGCCGTCGCCATCACCGCGGCGATACTCCGCTCCGAGACGTTCGCGTGGTCGACGAGCGCGCTCTCGGATTTGGGAACCGACCCCGCGACGGCGCCGCTTTTCAACGGCGGGTTGGTGCTCGCGGGGCTTCTCGCGCTCCCCCTCTGCGCGTGGCGCTTCGACGCCGCGCGCCATCGCCTCGAACGCGTCGGCGCGCTCGCCTTCGCGGGCGCGATGCTCGCGCTCGCCGGGGTGGGGCTGTTCCCGTCCGACACGGCGCTCCACCTCCCGAGCGCCGTCGGCTTCTACCTCGGATTCACGTACGGACTCTTTCTGACCGGGACCGGCGAGGCGCTCGCTGGCCGGCGCCGGCGCGGACTGCTCACGATGTGGGTCGGCATCGCGGAACTCAGCGTCTGGCTCGGGTGGGCGGCGCTCGACACGCCGGGCGGCCTCGCGGTCCCCGAGACCATCGGCGCGCTCGTCGTCGTCGCGTGGGTCGTCAGGACGACTCGCCGCCGCCGAGGGCGTTGAACCGCTGGACGGCGTCGTCCGTCCCCGCGACGACTAAGGTGTCTCCCGCTTCGATGCGGAACGTCGGCCCGAGGTCCGTCAGCACCTCCCCGTCGCGTTCCACGGCGATGATGGTCGAGTCGGTCCGGGCGCGGATGTCCGCCTCGGCCAGCGTCTCGCCGGCCAACTCGGGCGCGGTGGCCCGCACGAGTTCGATTTGGGTCTCCGCGGTCACCACGTTCTCGTCGAGGACGGAGGCGACGAGCATCCGGCCGCTCACCGTGGCGAGCGTGAGCACGTAGTCCGCGCCCGCGGCGTACAGGCGGGGCGCGCTCTGGGTGGCGTTGGCCCGGCAGATGACTTCCACCTCCGGCGCGAGTTCGCGCGCGACGAGCGTCGTGAATATCCCGTCTGTGTCGCTCCCCAGCGCCACCACGAGCGCGCTCGCGTCCTGTAAGTCGGCGGCTTCGAGCGTCCCCTCCTCGGTGGCGTCACCGACGACGTCGACGTGTTCGCCGTCGTTCCAGTCGACGACCGTACACTCGACGCCGGCGTCCTGAATCCGCTCCAGGGCCGTCGTGCCGACCTCGCCGGCCCCCACGATGACGACGCGTCCGGGGCGGTGTTTCCGCTCGCGCGATTGCGTGTGTTCGACGAGCGCCTCCAGTTGGGACTCGTTGCCCGCCGCGAGCAACACGGTGTCGCGGGTGAGCGTTCGGTCCGGTCCGGGGTTCGGCGTGAACTGTCCGCCGAACCACACCCCGATGATGTCCGCGCCCGTCTGCTCGCGGATGCCGCTCTCGGAGAGCGTCGCGCCGACGAGCGGCGACCCGTCCTGAATCGGGAGTTCGACGAGTTCGAAGTCCGTGCCGATTTCGACGGTGTCCCCGAGGCGGGCCGTGATGGCGCTGGTCACCTTGTTCGCGATGCCATGGCCGAGCAGGTTCCGCGGCGAGAGCACCTGGTCCGCGCCGGCGTAACTGACGTAGCGGGCGTGCTCGGGGTCCTCGACGAAGCCGACGACGCGCGGGTCGGCGTCGAACTCGCTCACCGTGAGCGCGACGGCTGCGTTCGTCTCGTCGCCCGCATCGAGGACGACGGCTCTCGCATCCGATACGCCGGCCGCACGGAGTCCCTCGCCGGTCTCGTAGTCCGCGTGGACGACGGTGTGGCCGTCGTCGTCCAGTTCGAGCGCCGCCTCCCGGTCGGGTTCGACGATGACGTAGGGGACGTTTCGCCCGGCCAGTCCGTCGGTGAGATGTTTGACGCGCTCCGTCTCGCCGCAGACGAGCACGTGGTCCGTCGCGTTGGTCGACTCGGGAGGACTGACCGCGAACTGCTCTTCGAGCCAGGGCGCGACGACGAGCGGGAGCGCGAGGAAGACGATGAACACGCCCGAGAACTGCATCAGCACCATCAGTGCCAACATCACCGGCGAGTGCCACGGCGCGTCCTCGCCGTAGCCGACCGTCGCGAACGTCTCCGTGACGATGTGAAGCGATTCGAGCAGCGTGCGGGGCTCCCCCTCGAACGTCGCCATCCCCCAGGAGTACAGGAGCGTGAACGCCGCCATCGAACCGACGACGAGTCCGAGATAGGCAAACACTCGTCGCCGCTGTCTGTTCATACACGGCCATTTGTCCGCAGGGGATTAATTCCACCCACACGGTTTTGGCCGTCCCGCCCCGAGGCGCTCGCATGTCCGCTCTCACGACCGGCGCGCGCATCGTTGCCGAAGCAGCGCTCGGCGCATCGCTCGGTGCGATGGCCTTCTTCTCCTTCCTCGGCGCGCCGCGCGCGTTCGCCGTGTTCGGTGACGACGCCGGCGCGTACGTCAACGACGTGTTCCCGCGATACTACACGCTCAACCTCGGACTCGCCGCCCTCGCGGTGGCGACGCTTGGAACGCTGGTAAACGGCCCGGCGTCGCTGGCCGCGGTGGCGGGCGCGCTCCTCGCCGCCATCTGTCACGCGTTCGCGCGCCTGTGGCTGATTCCGAAAATGGAGACGGCCGGCGACGACGCCTTCGAGCGCTATCACGGCTGGTCGGTGGGGCTGAACACCGTCGCGATGCTCGCCGTCGCGGGCGCGCTCGTCGCCGCGAACCTCTAACGCGGAACGAAACGCCCTAACCCCTCCGTCCGTTTTGGGTCGGTATGACGACGACCATCAGCGTCACCGGAATGAGCTGCGACGGCTGCGAAGACATCGTCGAGGGTGCGCTCGAAGACGTGAGCGGCGTCGAATCCGCCGCCGCGGACCAGAACGAGAACATCGCCACCGTCGAGGGCGACGCCGACCTGGACGACCTCGTCGAGGCCGTGGACATCGCGGGCTACGAGTCCTCGGGCGTCGCGGAGGAAGAGGAGAGCGAGGAGGACGAGGCCGAAGCCGAAGAGGACGCCGAAGCCGAAGAGGACGCCGAAGCCGAAGAGGACGCCGAGGCCGAGGAGGACGCCGAGGCTGAGGAGGACGCCGACGCGGAAGACGCCGAAGACACCGAGGAGTGAGGTTACCTCTTGGTAACCCGCTCACACTGCGGTTACCAAGAGCCTATGTAGCCGTCCCACGTTGTTCGAGACGAGATGAGTGAGACTGAATCGACGCTACGGGACCTGCCGCCCAGCGCCAAACTCGTCCTGAAGGTGCTGGAGTACAACGGCGGTCTCACCCAGAAACAGATCGTCGAACACTCGCGGCTCTCCCAGCGCACCGTCCGCGACGCGCTCGACAGGCTCGCGGACGCCGGTGTCGTGGAGAAGGACATCTACATCCCCGACGCGCGACAGAACCTCTACCGGCTCAGCATCGAGAACGCGGAGCGGAAGGTCGAAGCGGCCGCCGAGTAACTCCTTTTCCGCGACGCGGACGGAACTCCGGGCACGACAGCACGAAAGCGATGCTTTTCAGGCCGACTCCGGCACGCTTTAGCCCGTCTCGCCCCTATCGGAGGTGTGCGAAACGTCACCGACCGCGTACACAACCCCTTCGGGATGCGCGCGCCCGAATCCACGGACGTGAACCGGGACGCCGTGTACGGCTACGGGGACCCGAACGCCGACTTCCACGTCGTCGGGGACCACCCGGGACAACACGGCGGCGCCGGGCTGACCACGGCGGAGGCGGACGCGAGCGGCGTACCGTTCTCCGGCCCCGGCGAACCAATCAGACGAGTGCTCGAATCCGTCGGCCTCTACGACGAAGAACCGACGAACTGTTTCACCAGCTATCTCCACATGGCGCCGACGCCGGACGGCCGCGACCCGACGGCGGCGGAGTACGCCCGGATGGAACCCTTCTTCGACGCCGAACTGCGGGCCATCGCGGCCCACGTGCTCGTCCCCGTCGGTGAACGGGCCATCGAACACGTGTTGAGGGAGTACACCGCGAAACTGGGCGCCGTCGACTCTAGAACTGTTCACGCCGAGGAACTCCACGGGCGCGGATTTCTCGTCGTCCCGGCACAGAGCCCCGACGAATGGAATAACGGCGACGAGGCGGCGCTCACCGAGGCGCTCGCCGGCATTCTCCGCGGGGACTACCATCAGGAGGCCGACCTGGGCCGTTTCTCCCCGTCCGGGGAACCGTACCTCGTTCGCTGACGCGCGAAGGTTCTTGGGCGACGCGCCCGACGTGTTGGTTATGGCACGAGAGTCAACCCAGCAGTTGGAGCCCGGCGACCAGGCACCGGCCTTCGAGTTGCCCGGCGCGGACGGCACCGACCACAGCCTCGCGGGGTTCGACACGACGGCCGTCCTCGTCGTCTTCACGTGTAATCACTGCCCGTACGCGAAGGCGAAGTTCGATGTGCTCAACGACCTCGCGGCCGACTACGACGACCTCACCGTCGTCGGCATCAACCCCAACGACGCCTCGGAGTACCCCGACGACTCCTTCGAGCGGATGGTCGAACTCGTCGACGACGGTACAATCGCCTACGACGCCTACCTCCGCGACGAGTCCCAGGACGTGGCAAAAGCCTACGGCGCGGAGTGTACGCCCGACCCGTTCCTCCTGGTCGCGGGCGAGGACGGCTACGAACTCGCGTGGCACGGCCGATTGGACGACGCGCTCAACCCCGACGCCGAGCCGACCACCCACGACATGCGCGACGCCATCGACTCTGTCCTCGCCGGCGAACCCGTCGAGAAGGGCTTTCTCCCCTCGCGTGGCTGCTCGATAAAGTGGACGGGCGGGAACCAGCCGTAACGTCCGTAGCCGCTCGGTCGTACTGTCCGTGGCAACCTCGGCCGTAGCGTCCGTAGCAACCTTTTTGTTTCCGACCCGGGAGTCCAGAACGTGTCCGTACACCGGGGTTGGACTGCGCTGTTCTTCGCTATCGCCGTCGGCTTTCTCGCCGCACCGGCCGGGGACGCGCTGGCCGGGTTTCACGGGAACGCCCTCCTCACCGACGCGCTCGTCCGCGGCCTGCGCGCGTTCGCCGTCGGCCTCGCCGTGTTCGGCGCCTACTCGCTTCTCAACGCGCTCCTGCTCGCGGACCCGATGCCGCGCCGCCGACGCGAACCCCTCGCCGGCGCGCTCCGCATCGGCTTCGCGCTCCTCGGCACCGTCGCCGTGCTTGGCACCGCCACCGAGCAGTGGATGGGCGCGCTCGTCTCGCTGGGCGTCGTGGGCATCGCCGTCTCGCTGGCGCTCCAACAGCCGCTGTTGAACCTGCTGGGGTGGGTGTACATCGCCGTCAAACAGCCCTACGGCGTGAGCGACAGAATCGCCATCGAGGGCTCGAAGGGCGACGTGCTCGAAATCGACTTCCTGACGACGACGCTCCGGGAGGTGAACGGCGAACTGGTCAGCTCACACCAGCCCTCGGGCCGTCTCATCACCGTCCCGAACAGTTCCGTACTCTCCGCGCACGTTGTGAACTACTCGGACGCGGAGTTCCCCTACGTCTGGAACGAAATCGCCGTTCAGGTCGCCTACGAGACGGACCTGGAGTTCGCGTCCGAACTCGCCCGCGAGGTAGCCGATGACTACCTTGGCGACGACATGGAGCGTGCCGTCGAGCGCTTCCGCGCGCTGCTGACCGAGACGGAAGTCGAGCGGGAGGTGAGCGGCCGACCGTCCGTAAACGTCCGGCAGGCCGAGTCGTGGGTCGAACTCCGGGTGCGCTACGTCGTCGAACCGACCGGCGGCCAGCAGGTGAAAAACGAACTGTACCGCCGGATTCTCGACGAGTTCAACGAGCACCCCGAGCGCGTCGCGTTCCCGGTCAGCCGGAACCGCTGACCCGGAACGACTTGTACCGCGAGCGAGTGGGGTGGGTATGAACGACGTCCTCCCCGAGAGCGTCGCGGCGGTCGTGGACGCGGCGGGCAACGAACCCGAAGCGGTGCTCCGGGAGATGGAGGCGCACGGCGAGGAGCGCGACTTCCCCATCATCGGCCCGGCGGCGGGGCGCACCCTCAGGCTGCTCGCGCGCACCGTCGACGCCGAGCGCGTCTTCGAGTTCGGCTCCGGCTTTGGGTACTCGGGCGCGTGGTGGGCCGGCGCGCTCCCTGCGGACGGCGAGCTCGTGTTGACGGACCTCGACGGGTCGAATCTCGATACGGCCCGGGAGTTCTTCGCGCGCGGCGAGTGGGCACCGACGGTCCGATACGAGGCGGGCGACGCCGTCGAGACGTTCGATTCCTACGGGGGGTCCTTCGACGCCGTCCTCTTCGACCACCAGAAGGCGCGCTACGCCGAGACGCTCTCGCTCGTCAAACCCGAACTCGAACCCGGGAGCCTCGTCGTCGCGGACAACATGCTCGGCGGGCCCGTAACGCCCGATGCCGTCCGCGACGCTCTCGAAGGCGGGGCGCCGGCGGACGACCACGTCGCCGGCGTCGCCGCGTACATCGAGGCGGTGCGCGACGACCCCGACTTCGAGACGACGCTGCTACCGTTGGGAGAGGGCATCGCGGTCAGCTACCTTCGCTGAACGGTGGCGAACGACTCCGAGGGCGACCAGTACACGTGAACGGGTGTTCGAAACCCACGGCGGAGCGGAAGTTAACACATATATCCGACACCTGTCTGTTCTGCGATGTATGCGATTCTGTGACGAGTGTGGTTCGATGATGCGCACGGCGGGCGACACGTGGGTGTGTCGCTCCTGTGCGAACGAGGAGCCACGGGACTCGCAAGCGGAAGCGGCGATGACGACCCAGGATAGCCAGCGGGACGACGGGGCGCCCGACGTGGCCGACACCACCCAAAGCACCACCGAGACGATACAGGAGCCCTGTCCCGCGGACGACTGCGGCAGCGAGCGGGCCTCCTACGAGATAATGCCGAAGCCGGGGGGCTCCTACGAGGTTCGACTGTTCACCTGCGTCGAGTGCGGCCACAAGTGGCGCGAGTCCTGACGGCGCATCTCTCGAACCCGACCCGATACACGGACCACCACAGCAGATGCTTCACAGCGGTCCAGCGGCAATAGCCCCCAAATCAGAGTTTTCAACAGCGCCGGGAGCGCTACTCGCGGCGGAGGGCGAGCGCGCCGGCGGCGAGCAGGCCGACGAGCGCGGCAGCGACGCCGAAGCCGGGCGTCCCGCCGCTCGGGGTTGTCTCAGTTCCGTCGTCGCTATCGTCCGAATCAGTCGTCTCGAATTCTTCAGTGCCAGACCCCGCCGTCTCCGTGTCACCGGCGTCCGACTCCGTCGTATCCCCGCCGGCGTCCTCCGTGGTCGTCTCCGTGTCCGTGGTGTCCGCGTCCGAATCGGTAGTCGTCTCCACGCCGCCGTCAGCGGCCCCGATACTGAGCGTCGCCGTGCCCGTACCGCCGCTGGACTGCGGGTTCACGGCGAGGCCGATTTCGTGGTCGCCCTCGCTCGTGGGGTTGACGACGTCCTCGATGACCACGACGACCTCGTCGCCTTCCGCGAGGCTGTACGACCCGCCGAACCCGAGGCCGAGGGTCTCGCCGTCGTTGCCGGCGGACGCGCCGACGAAGTCGTCCGACACGGACTCGTCGATGGTGTCGCCCGAGGCGTCGTCGTCCCGGTCGATGCCGACGGCGACCACGTCCTCGCTCCCGACGTTGCTGGCGTCGCCGTCGGTGTCCGTGTAGTCGATGGCGAACCCGTTCCACGACCCGGTCGCCTCCGAGCCGACGGTCAGGGTGACCGTGTGCGTGCTAGTCGCTCCGGGGTCGGCGGGGTCGGCAGCGATGGACCCGTCCGACGCCGCCGCAGCGGACCCTACGAAGGCGATGGAGCCGAACAGCGCCATGCCGACGACGAGCACGGCGAGACCGAGGCTACGTATGTTTGATGACATCGTCGTACCGGAACGGCGTTGGCGTAAAGTCGATTTTGGCCGTTTGCTGACAACGGAATCCACTACCACGGTAGAGGGGAACATCCCTACTCCCGCCGCCAGTCCGGCAGTGGCACTTTTGGCAGTGGGCGTCGAAGCGCCGGCGTGAGTACAGTTGAAATCGTCGGCGCGCCGACAGACTACGGAGCGAGCAGACGGGGCGTCGACATGGGCCCCTCCGCGATTCGCTACGCCGACCTGAGCGGCGCGCTCGACGCGGCGGGCGTCGAATCAGTCGACGGCGGCGACCTCGAAGTCGTTCGGCGCGAGGCGACAGGCGACGCCATTGACGAGTCCGCGCGCTTCCTCCCCGAAATCGAGGACGTGTGCCGGCGCCTCGCGGCGCGCGTCCGCGAGAGCCACGACGCGGGGCGAACGCCTCTCATACTGGGCGGCGACCACTCCGTCTCCATCGGGTCGCTCGCGGGAACGGCGGCGGACGATGAGGACGTCGGCGTGCTCTGGTTGGACGCCCACGCGGACTTCAACACGCCGTCGACGACGCCCTCGGGGAACGTCCACGGCATGTCCCTCGCCGCGGCGCTCGGACGGGACGAGTTCGCCGGGATGCCGTGGGCGAACGCGCCCGGCATCGACGAGGAGAACGTCGTCTGGGTCGGCCTGCGGGAACTGGACCCCGGCGAGCGCAGCGCAATCAAAGCGAGCGACGCGACGGCGTTCCCGATGTCGACCGTGGACGAGCGGGGGATGTACGACGTGATAGAGGCGGCGCTCGCCGCCGCGGGCGAGGACGTCCACGTGAGCCTCGATCTGGACTTCCTCGACCCGAACGAGGCGCCCGGCGTCGGCACGCCGGTCCAGGGCGGCGCGACGTACCGCGAGGCCCACGCGGCGCTCGAAGCCGTCGCGAAACGGGACTGCCTGCGCTCGATGGACGTCGTGGAGGTGAACCCGGTGCTCGACGAGCACAACCGGACCGCCGAACTCGCGGTGGAACTGGCCGCCTCCGCGTTCGGGAAGCGGGTCCTGTAACCGACGCTACTCCTCGGTGACGAACGTCTCGACCGTCGCGACCCGGTCGCCCTCGTCGGTGCGCATCACGATGACGCCCTGCGTGTTCCGGCCCTGCTCGGACACCTCGTCGACGTTCGTGCGCATTATCTGGCCGCGCTCGGACATCGCCACAAGCGACTCCTCGCCCGTGACGCGTTCGATGGCGACGGCCGCGCCGTTGCGCTCGCCCGTCCCGATGTCCCGGAGGCCCTTGCCGTAGCGGGACTGTCGGCGGTACTCCGAGAGGGACGTCCGCTTGCCGTAGCCGTTCCGCGTCACGGTGAGCAAGGACGCATCATCGTCGGGTTCGGCGGCGACGAGTCCGACGACAGCGTCGTCGCCCTCCAAGTCAACGCCGTGGACGCCTCGCGCGGTCCGACCCATCGAGCGCGCCTCGTCCTCAGCGAAGCGGATGGCGTTGCCCGCCGCCGTACCAAGGAGGAGGTCGTGGTCGCCGTCGGTGACGGCCACGTCCGCGAGTTCGTCGCCGGATTCGAGTTTCGCCGCGATGATGCCCGTCGAGCGGATGTTCTCGAAGTCGTCGGCGGGCGTGCGCTTGACGTACCCCTGCTTGGTCGCCATCGTCAGGAACTCGTCGGCCTCGAAGTCGTCCGTGTTCACCACCGCGGTTATCTCCTCGTCGCGGTCCAAATCAAGGAGGTTCACCGCGGACTTACCCCGCGCTGTGCGGGACATCTCGGGCACCTCGAACGTCTTGAGTTGGTACACTTGACCCTGATTCGTGAAACAGAGCAGGTAGTCGTGGGTGTTCGCGCAGAACACCTTCGAGATGCGGTCCTCCTCTTTGACGTCGGCGCCGATGATGCCCTTCCCGCCGCGGTTCTGGGCGTCGAAGTTCGACGCGGGCATCCGCTTGACGTAGTCGTCCTCGGTGACGACGACCAGCACGTCCTCCTCGGGAACGAGGTCCTCGCGGGTGACGCCCTGCGTATCAGCGACAAAGGAGGTGCGCCGGTCGTCGGCGTACTCCTCCTTTATCGCCTCTAGCTCCTCGATTATCACGTCGCGGAGTTCGTCCTCGTCCTCGAGGATGGTTGTCAGGCGCTCGATTTCGGCCTGTACGTCCTCGTACTCCGCGTCGATTTCGCCGCGCTCCATCGCCGTCAGCGAGCCGAGTTGCATCGAGACGATGTGCTCGGACTGGTCCTCCGAGAAGTCGAATGCGTCTTCGAGAGCGGCCTTCGCGGCGTCCCTGTCGGCCGCCTCCTGGATGTGCTCAACGACATCCTCGACGTTTTCGAGCGCCGTCAGACGGCCTTCGAGGATGTGCGCGCGGTCCTCTGCGGCCGCCAGGTCGTGCTCGGAGCGTCGCCGGACCACTTCCTTGCGGTGGGAAACGTACTCCACCAAGGTCTCCTTCAAGTCGAGCACCTTGGGCTGACCGTCGACCAGCGCGAGGTTGATGACGCCGAACGTGCGCTCTAAGTGGCTCTCCAGCAGTTGGTTTTTCACCACCTCGGGCATCGCGTCGCGTTTGAGTTCGATGACGATGCGCACGCCGTTGCGGTCGGACTCGTCGCGTAAGTCCCGAATCCCTTCGAGCGAGCCGTCGTTCACGTCGTCCGCGATGCGCTCGACGAGGGTGGCCTTGTTCTGCTGATAGGGCAGTTCCGTGACCACGATTCTCCCCTCCTCCTCGTCGACTTCGAACTCGGCGCGCATCCGGACGCGGCCACGACCGGTCGCGTAGGCGTCTTGGACGCCCTGCCGGCCGACGATGTTGCCGCCCGTCGGGAAGTCCGGGCCCTTGACGTGGTCGGTGAGGTCCGCGATGGTACAGTCAGGATTGTTCAGGAGGTGGACCGTCGCGTCCACGACTTCGCCCAGGTTGTGCGGCGGGATGTTGGTGCTCATCCCGACGGCAATACCCGAGGAACCGTTGACGAGCAGGTTCGGGAAGGCGGCGGGGAGCACGTCGGGCTCTTCCAGGCGGTCGTCGTAGTTCGGCTCGAAGTCGACGGTGTCCTTCTCGATGTCCTCCAGCAGTTCCTCCGCGATGGGCGCCATCCGCGCCTCCGTGTAGCGCATCGCGGCGGCGGGGTCGCCGTCCATCGAGCCGAAGTTCCCCTGGCCGTCGACTAACGGATAGCGCATCGAGAAGTCCTGTGCCATCCGCACGAGCGTATCGTAGATGGCGGAGTCGCCGTGCGGGTGGAAGTTACCCATCGTCTCACCGACGACGGAGGAGGACTTCCGATGCGAGGCGCGGGAGCTAACGCCCATCTCCGACATCGCGTAGAGGATGCGGCGGTGGACGGGTTTGAGGCCGTCCCGGACGTCCGGGAGCGCGCGGCCCGCGATGACGCTCATCGCGTAGTCGATGTAGGACTGCTCCATCTCGTCCTCGATGCGAACGCGTTTCACTTGCTGTGCGCCCACGTCCTCGGGCGCGTCCGGTAGGTCTGAACTCATTTTTCGGGTGTTGTGGTCTGGGTCATGTGTTTGGGTTGCTGGTGTGGTCCTGGTGGAATACTACGGGCGAGCGCGGCGCGTTGCGCCGCGCGAGGGCTTAGATGTCTACCCACTCCGCCTCGGGGGAGTGCTCCTTGATGAACTGCTTTCGGGGCTCGACGGCGTCGCCCATCAGGACGTTGAACATCCGGTCGGCGGCGGCCGCGTCCTCGATGGTTATCTGCTTCAAAATTCTATTCTCGGGGTTCATCGTCGTGTCCCAGAGCTGCTGGGGGTTCATCTCACCGAGGCCCTTGAAGCGCTGGACCTGCGTCGGGTTGCCATTACACTCCTCCTCGACGATGCGTTCCCGTTCTTCCTCGGTCATCGCGTCGTAGGTGTTGCCCCGGTAGCGGATGCGATAGAGGGGCGGCTGGGCGGCGTACACGTAGCCTGCCTCCAGCAGCGGCTTCATGTGCCGATAGAACAGCGTCAACAGGAGCGTCCGGATGTGCGCGCCGTCCACGTCGGCGTCCGTCATCACGATTATCTTCTCGTAGCGGGCGTCATCGATGTCGAACTCGTCACCGACGCCGGTGCCGACGGCGGTTATCATGTTCCGAATCTCGTCGTTCTCAAGCACCCGGTCCAAGCGGTGTTTCTCGACGTTCAGAATCTTCCCGCCGAGCGGGAGGATGGCCTGGAACTCGGGGTTGCGGCCCTGCTTCGCGGAGCCGCCGGCGGAGTCGCCCTCCACGATGAACAGTTCCGAGTCCTCCGGGTCGCGGCTCTGACAGTCCGAGAGCTTTCCGGGCAGGGAGGTGGATTCGAGCGCGGACTTCCGGCGCGTGAGCTCCTCGGCCTTCTTCGCGGCCTTCCGGGCCTTCGCGGCCTCGACGGCCTTCGAGATGATGGTCTCCGCAGTGGAAGGGTGTTCCTCGAAGTACGTCGCGAGCCCCTCGTGGACGACGCTCGCCACGATGCCTCGAACTTCGCCGTTGCCGAGTTTCGTCTTGGTCTGGCCCTCGAACTGCGGGTCGGGGTGTTTGATGGAGATGACGGCAGTGAGCCCCTCGCGCACGTCCTCGCCGCTGAGCGTGTCGTCTAAGTCCTTCAGGAGGTTGTTCGACTGCGCGTAGTCGTTGACGACGCGCGTGAGCGCCGTCTTGAACCCCGTCAGGTGCGTCCCGCCCTCGCGGGTGTTGATGTTGTTCGCGAAGGCGTGAATGGAGCCCTGAAGCTCGTCGGTGGCCTGCATCGCCACCTCGACTTGGATGTCCTGCTCCTCGCCGTCGAGGTAGATGACGTCGTCGTGGAGCGGCGTCTTCGCCTCGTTGAGATAGCGGACGAACTCGCGGATGCCGCCGTCGTACTCGAACACGTGCTCGGTGTCCGAGCGCTCGTCGTCGAGCGCGATGCGGACGCCCGGATTGAGGAAGGCGAGTTCGCGCAGTCGGTTGGCGAGCGTCGAGGTGGTGAACTCGACAGTCTCGAAGATGTCGCCGTCCGGCCAGAACGTAATCTCGGTGCCCGTCTCCTCGTCGGGTTCCATGTCGCGGACCCGTTCGAGCCCCTCGGGTTCGCCGCGCGCGAACGCCTCGCGCCAGACGGCGCCGTTCCGGCGCACCTCGACTTCGAGGCGCTCGGAGAGCGCGTTCACGACGGAGACGCCGACGCCGTGAAGCCCGCCGGAGACCTGATAGGACTCCTTGTCGAACTTCCCGCCCGCGTGGAGAACTGTCATGATGACCTCGACGGCCGGCCGGTCGTACTCCTCGTGGGTGTCGACCGGAATCCCGCGGCCGTCGTCCGCGACGGTCACGGAGCCGTCCTCACCGACAGTCACCTCGATGTGGTCGCAGTATCCCGCGAGCGCCTCGTCGATAGAGTTGTCGACGACCTCGTACACGAGGTGATGGAGGCCGCTGGCGTCCGTCGAGCCGATGTACATCGCCGGACGCTTCCGAACGGCCTGTAACCCCTCTAGTACCTGTATCTGCCCCGCTCCGTACTCGTTTCCGTCAGGCATAATCGTTGGTTGGTGTAGCCTCGGCGGTGGGATAAAGCCATCGGGCGCGCTCGCGTGCGCGTGGCGATTCGGTGGGTACTCGGATCGGTCTGTCCGGCCCCAGAAACCAACGCCATCGCGCGACGTTTCACTTTCACTCCGCCCACCACGGCCCTTATAGTGACGGTTGTGCTAGGGGGCAGTACGATGTCCTTCCAATCGACGCTCGGTGAGGAGGAGTCGGTCGCGGAGGAACTCGCGGCCGGCCAACGCTCCATCTCTATCGCCGAGTTCTTCGAGAAGAACAAACACATGCTGGGCTTCGACTCGGGGGCCCGGGGGTTAGTGACGGCCGTCAAGGAAGCCGTCGACAACGCCCTCGACGCCTGCGAGGAAGCCGGCGTTCTCCCCGACATCTACGTCGAGATAGTCGACGAGGGCGACTACTACCGGCTCATCGTCGAGGACAACGGTCCCGGTATCACGAAGGAACAACTCCCCAAGGTGTTCGGGAAGCTCCTCTACGGCTCCCGGTTCCACGCCCGCGAGCAGAGCCGTGGTCAGCAGGGTATCGGCATCTCCGCGGCCGTTCTCTACAGCCAGCTCACGAGCGGCAAACCCGCGAAAATCACCTCCCGAACGCAGGGCGGGACGGAGGCCCAGTACTTCGAACTCGTCATCGACACGGACACGAACGAACCCGAAATCGACGTCGACTCCACGACGAGTTGGGACCGTCCCCACGGCACGCGCATCGAGTTGGAGATGGAAGCGAACATGCGCGCGCGCTCACAGCTCCGGGACTACATCGAACACACCGCCGTCGTCAACCCCCACGCGCGAATCGAACTCGTCGAACCGAAGGGCCAGTTCAAATACGAGCGCGGAACCGACGAACTGCCCGCCGAAACCGAGGAAATCCGGCCCCACCCCCACGGCGTGGAACTGGGTACCGTCATCAAGATGCTCGGAGAGACGGACTCGTACTCGATTTCGGGGTTCCTCCAGGAGGAGTTCACCCGCGTCGGCGCGAAGACGGCGCGGAACGTCGTCGACAACTTCCGAGATAGGTACTTCGGCCGGGGGATGTCCTGGAGCGTCCCGGAATCCGGGATTGAGGACGCCGTCGCTGCTGCCGTCGCGAACAAGTCCAGCGAGGCGACGGACTCGTTCGCCGCGGCGGTGGTCGAGGCGCTCAAGGACGCCGAACCGGTGTCCCACGCCGACATCGTCGACGCGGTCGGGACGGCCGCCGAGGACGCCGCCGAGTCGTTCGGGGAGACGTTCGGCGCGACCGTGCGCGAGAACGCCGTCGCGGCGGCGTGGGAGGCCGTCCGCGAGAACCGAACCGGGGACTGCGAGCGCCTCGTCGACGCGGCGACGACGACGCGGAAGGGCGAGGACGCCGTCGCCGGACTCGCGGAGCGCATCGCTGAGACGTTCGCGGACGCCGACGAGCGCCACCGCCTCACGCGCGAGGAACTGGCGGCGCTCGTGGACCGGGCGGCCGACCGGACGGAGGACGCGCTCGGTGCCTCCTTCGGTGACACCGCCCGCGAGAACGTCGTCGAGGCGTTCTGGGAGCGCGCCGAGACGGTGCCCGACGACCCGCCGAACGTGTCTGAAATGGTCGGGAACCGCGACGCCGTCGCGGAACTGCTGGCCGCGATGACGGCGACGGACATCATGGCGCCCCCGACCGGCTGTCTGTCGCCCATCACGCCCGATAACGTCCACGCCGGCTTGGAGAAGGAGTTCGACGCGGACTTCTTCTCGGCGGCGACCCGCGACGCGGAGGTCCACGGCGGCGACCCGTTCATCGTGGAGGCCGGCATCGCGTACGGCGGCGAACTCGAAAGCGAGGGGAAAGTCGAGTTGATGCGCTTCGCGAACCGCGTGCCGCTCGTCTACCAGCGCGGCGCCTGCGCCACCACCGACGTGATAGGCGACATCGGCTGGCGCAACTACGGACTGGACCAGCCGGGGGGAAGCGGCGTCCCGAACGGCCCCTGCGTCGTGATGGTTCACGTCGCCTCCACGAACGTGCCCTTCACGAGCGAGTCGAAGGACGCCATCGCGAACGTCCCCGAAATCGAGGACGAAATCGAACTTGCCGTTCGGGAGGCCGCCCGCGAACTGAAGAGCTATCTGAACAAGCGCCGCTCGATGCAAAAGCGCCGGCAGAAACAGGACGTGCTGGCGACCATCCTCCCCACGATGGCCGAGAAGGTCGCTGAGGTAACCGACCAGCAGAAACCCGAGGTCGGTGACGCGATGGCGCGCATCATGAACAACGTCCTCGTCGAGCGGGAGATAGCGGACGGGACGGTCGCGTTGACCGTCGAGAACAACTCCGACACCGCGGAGTCGCTGGAGCTCACCGACATCGTCTCGACGGAGACGGAACCCGAGGGGCTCCCCGAGGACGTGCGCGCCGTCGAAATGGACGGCGAGTACTTCCTCACGTGGAACGTCTCGGTGCCGGCCGGCGAGGAAGCGACGCTGGAGTACGACACGGACGCCGACGCCTTCGACCTCTCCGTCGACGGCGTCGAGGACGCGAAACTCACCATCTCACAATGAGCGCAGACACCGACCCAGACGGCGAGGACGCCCGCGAGAAACTCATCGACCTCGCGGCCGAGTTCTACGACCAGTTCGAGGACGGCGAGGTGCCACACCTCTCCGTGCCGACCCGGACGAAATCGAACATCGAGTACGACGAGGAGTCGGGCGTGTGGGTGTACGGCGACCGGGAGTCCACCCGCTCTGCGAACTCCGTGGGCGGCGCGCGCAAACTGCTGAAAGCCACCTACGCCATCGAGTTCCTCGCGAAACAGCTCGACGAGGACCGCTCCTCGACGCTGCGTGAACTGTACTACCTCAGCGAGTCTTGGGACGAGGAGGAAGCGCAGTTCAACAGCCAGGACGAGTCCAACGGCCTCATCGAGGACTTAGAGATCGTTTCGGGCGTCAAACGGGAGGACTTCCACATGCGCCCCGAGGAGTCCGGCGCGAAGGTGATGGGACCGCTCCATCTCCGCGAGCAGACGAACCGCGGGGACCGGGACATCCACTGCCAAGAGGACGTGGGGCAGGGCGGCTACCAGATTCCGAACAACCCGGACACCATCGAGTTCCTCGACTGTGACGCCGCGTTCGTCCTCGCCGTCGAGACCGGTGGGATGCGCGATAGGTTAGTGGAAAACGGCTTCGACGAGGACCACGACGCGCTCGTCGTCCACCTCGGCGGCCAGCCCGCCCGTGCGACGCGGCGGCTCATCAAACGGCTCCACGACGAACTCGACCTGCCCGTCGCCGTGTTCACTGACGGCGACCCGTGGTCGTATCGCATCTACGGCTCCGTCGCCTACGGCTCCATCAAGTCCGCGCATCTCTCGGAGTATCTCGCCACGCCGGAGGCGGAGTTCGTCGGCATTCGGCCCCAAGACATCGTGGAGTACGATCTCCCGACGGACCCGCTCGCGGACTCCGACATCAACGCCTTGGAGAGCGAACTGGAGGACCCGCGCTTCCAGACGGAGTACTGGCGCGAGCAGATAGAGCTCCAACTCGACATCGACAAGAAGGCCGAACAGCAGGCGCTCGCGTCCCGCGGGCTTGACTTCGTGACGGACACCTACCTCCCCGAACGGCTCTCGGAGATGGGCTTCCTCTAAGCGACGTTCTACTCCCCTACGTTCCGTCCGGCCCGCGCTCGTCGAGTGCCACCGGAATCCCGCGGTTGGCCACGTCGACGGCGAACGCGTCCGCATCAGCGCGGAGTTCCGGGAAGGTGTTGTAGTGTATCGGCACCACGAGCTCCGGGCGCAACGTCTCTGCCAACTCGGCCGCGCCGTGGCGCGTCATCGTGTAAGACTGGGCAATAGAGGGGAGGAGCACGGATGTATCGACAGTCTCATGTTCGGGGACGAAATCGGAGTCGCCGGGCCAGAAGCAGGCGCGCCCGTCGACGACGAACCGGAAGCCACAGCCGAACCCCTCCGGGTGAGGGACCGACCCGTCCGCGCTGGCGCGGGGCCCCTCGGGGTCGTTGTACGCGGGCACCACGTCGACATCGACGCCCGCGACGGTCAGCGTCTCGCCGGTTGCGACGCGACGGACCTCGTAGGGGAGTTCCTCGGGGGACACGACGTCGCGGCCGCCCTCGCTGACGCGCTCGGCGTCGACGGACTCGTAGACGACGACCGTCGTGTCCTCGTTGCTGACCCGCCGGACGCCGTCGTCGTCGTAGTGGTGGTCGTGGGTGACGAGCACCACGTCGGCGTCTTTCCGGCGATAGTCCCGTCCATCGGGGTGGTCGTCGGGGCCGTATCGCTCGTTCCACGTGTCATCCAGCGTCCCGTATCGGCCGGGGTCGACGTAGACGACGGTGTCGTCGCTGCCGGACACGCGGGCGCAGGCGTAGCCGAGCCACGTCACGTCGAACGCGCCGAGGGAAACGGTCATACACCCTGTATCCACGCGGTGTACAAAACGTTACGCGACGCGGAGGGCCCATAGAGCCACGGCCCGAAAACCTTCGAAGAACGGACCTCGAAGACAGGAAAACTCAGTCGCTCGCCTGCTCGCGCGTCTCGCTCAACTTCTCCCAAATCCCCGTACAGCCGGCGCCCGCTTCGACGTCGTCCAGGTGGGCGCTTTCCTCTCGCTCGTCTGAGTTACTCTCCATCTTGGTGAATAGATAACCTACACAGTTATCAAACTAGCGCTGTCCGGATGAAACAGACACGCGGCCGTTTTCGAGCGGTAAATGCCCTAAACGGCCCCTCGAACAGCGACTCCATACGGGCGTCTCTTAACGCGGAGGGAATTCAAATCCCCGTCAAAAGTGTTCCAAGTGTTCTATGTGTTCCACCGTTTCGGGGGTGTACCGGAACACCCCCACCCCGGATTGTAAGTGTTCTCGCGGTTGAGAGGGTAGGGGTGTGAGGCGGGAGGAACGCTGTCTCGGCTGATTCCCGTGTTGTCCCGCTAGCGTAGTCGCTTGCCCTAGTAGTAATAAAACGATGTGTGACGGTAAAGTAAGCAAAAGCGGGAAAGAAACAGCTACAGTCTCTCTTAGACAGCTTTACACTCACAATCTGGCGGGGTGTAGAACCGCTCTATTAGGCGTCTTTATTACAAAACACGCGAAAACGGCATCACTGCCGAGCCCCACACCGGCATCCGGGCAATAACACTTACAATCCGGGGTGGGGCGATGAATATCCCCGGGTAGCCTCCACCGATGTGGGCCTCGTTCGGCATCCAACACAGCCACCGACACGTATAAAATCTCCACCCGACTACGACGGCGACATGACCGCTGAATCTCTCAGTATCCATCTCGTTGGCGACTCCACGATGTCCGAGAAGGCGGACGACGAGCGCCCGGAGACGGGGTGGGGGATGCCGTTCGCTGATTACTTCGACGGGACGGTAACAATCGAAAACCACGCCCGGAACGGGCGCAGCACCCGTACCTTCCGCGAGGAGGGCCGCTGGCAACCGGTCGTCGATGCGCTCTCTCCGGGCGACTACGTGTTCATCCAGTTCGGGCACAACGACGAGGTGGAATCGAAGGAACAGTACACCCCCGAGGGGGAGTTCGAGTCCAACCTCGAAACGTTCGTCTCGGACACCCGCGAGCGCGATGCGAACCCGGTGTTGCTCACGCCCATCGCGCGCCGCCACTTCGACGACGACGGAAATCTCAAAGACACTCACCGGACGTACTCGGAGCGGATGCGGGACGTCGCGCGCGACCGCGACGTGCCGCTCATCGACATGGACGCCCGGAGTCAGACGCTCATCACCGAACTCGGTCGGGAGGCGTCGACGGCGCTGTTCCTCCATCTCGAAGCGGGCGAACACCCCAACTACCCCGACGGCGTGACCGACAACACCCACTTCAGCGAGCGCGGCGCGCGCCGGATGGCCGAACTGGTGCTCGACGGTATCGACGCCCTCGACGCCGACCTGGCCGCCCGCATCGAACGGGACCAGCAATCGCCGCACCCGACCAGCGAGCAGTAGTCGGGTCTACTCGGGCGTTTCGTGTTCCTGTCTACTCGGACGTCTCGAACTCGCCGGTCTCGTCGAAGAACGCGCCGATTAGCTCCCGCTGTGCGCCCCGGAGGTGTTCGTGTAGCGTCGGCGGCGCGAGGTCGAGCGACTCCGCGACTTCCTTGGCGTTCGACTTCCGCGGCCAGTCGAAGTAGCCGGCGGAGTAAGCCGCCTGAAGCACTGCGTACTGCCTGTCCGTGAGCCGGTTCTCCAGCGACTGTCGGAAGTCATCGGTGGACTGGAGGTCGCGCTCGGTCTCCTGCTTTGCGACCAAATCGATGTCCCCGAAGCGCTGCTGGATCGCCTCGACGACGGTCCGCACGTCGGTCTCCTGTGCGACGACCGCGCTCAGGTGTCCGCGGCCCTGGTCGGCCTGCATGGACTCGACGTTCCCGCCGGCGTCGATGAGCGAGCGGACGACCGACGGCCCGTCGACGCGGCACTCATAGAGGCGTTCGTCGCCGGACTCGACGATGCCCCGGACGGTCTTGATGCCGTCCATCCCCGTCGCGACGTCGAGGAACTCGTCGCTCGCCGCCCCGGTGACTTCGAGGTAGCTCGTGAGCTCGCCGTCGGTGGCCGGCACGAAGCCCTTCAACTCGATGCGGGCGTCCGTGCGCGCCGACAGCGAGACGAAAACGTCGGTGTGGTCGGTGACGTCGAACTGTAACTCGACTATCGTATCGGAGAGCATCAGCTTCTTCGTCTCGACGGCGTTGATGGCGCTGGCCACGCTGTCGCCCAACTCCGAGAGCACCGCCACTTCGCGGTCGTCGAACACGTCTGCCTCGTCGGTGAACACGTTCAGGACGCCGTACACCGTGTCGCGGTACGTGATGGGGACGACCGCGCCGGCGGCGAACTCGTGGCTCCCCGCGTCGACGAACGCGAGCAGTTCCCGTTCCGGGTCGGAACCCGCATCGAGTATCTGTACCTCACCCGTCGACACCGCCCGCGAGATGGGCCCGGAGCCGTCGTCGGTGACGCTGTCCTCAAAATCGAGGTCGCCGTCACCCGCCATCGTCCGGGGGGTCGTCTGGCCGAAGCTCATCGTGTAGTCGCCTATCCAGGCCAAATCGTACGGGTCCGCGTTGACGAGGCGTTCACACACCGTCTCCTCAATCTCCTCACGGCTGGTCGCGACGACGAGCTGTTTGTCGATGTCGCGGATGACCGAGGTGATGCGCTGAAGACGCTGGAGCTGTTCGTGGAGCTTCTCGATGCGCTCGGACTCGCGGGCTTCCGCCGCGCTGGCTTTGAGCCCCTCGGCGGCGTCGGGGTCGCGGAGGCTGTTCTCCTCCCTGGATTCTAGGGCTTCGGTTTTGGACTCCAGCGCGAAGTACTCCTGTGCCTCCTCGTCGAAGCCCGCCCGCAGGAGCAGGTCGTCGACAGTCTCCCGGAGCGTCGACTGCGTCACGGGTTTGACGAGATACTCGTCGAAGGGGAGTTCGATGATGTCGGTGTCGGGTTCGACGGCAGTGAGCATCGCGACCTGACAGTCGAGGTCCCGCTCGCGGATGTCCTCAAGCACCGCGTCGCCGGGTATGTCCGGCATCCGGCGGTCGAGCAGGACGATATCCACGTCCGAGTCGATGCTCCGACGCGCCTCCGCGCCGCCGTACACCGCCTCGACGTCACAGTGTTCGGAGAGCCACACGGCGTAGGTGTCAGCGAGGTCCTCGTCGTCGTCGACGATGAGGACATTCGGCTGTCCGCTGCTCTCATCGCTGGGGTTCGAGGCTGCCGTCTCGCTCATCTCTCGGACGCCCCCGCTGTCACACGCCGGTTCGGGTCCGAACTCTCCCCCTGACCGGAAATATTTCTCCCCTTTGACATCATTTGACACCTTCCGGAACAACTTCTCTCGGACCGGATATAAATTTCTGCCTACTTCGGTTGGAATACATTCATTGAATCCGGGTCGGCACACGTCAGCGACCTCGGTTTCGTCGTTCGAATCCCTCGCTACCCCGCGCCGGAGCCCTCGAACTGTCTGACAATCCTACTCGAACGAGTAGCCGAGTCACCACAGCTGCCGGAACGCCGCGGCGCCAGCGGCGGCCAAGCCGAGGGAGAGAACGCCGACGCTGAGGCCGCCGACCGGCAGGCCAGCGCCGTCGTGGTCTGTCGTCGTGGTCGGTGACGCGTCGGTCCCTGCCGACGTGTCGGTTCCGGTCGGCGTGTCCGTTCCCGTCGACGCATCGGTATCCGACGTGCTGTCGGTCTCCGAGGTGGTCGTCGGCGCGGCGGTCGTCCGCTGGCGCTCATCGGTCGTGTTCGCGGCCGTGACGGCGAACAGCGAGGTCTCCTCAGTCGTGGCGACGACGCTCACGGAGTCGTTTTCCCGGGTCGCATTAGTTTCGAGGGGCGTCCAGGTATCCTCCGCCTCGTCGTATCGCAGCAGTTCGAGCGCGCTCGGGTCCCCGTCGAAGGCCTCCAGACCGAACGAGACGTCAAGCTCGACCGAGCCGCTGGCGACGACCGAGGGCCCCCGAACGCGGAGCGTCCGCACGACGGGCGAGGAGAGGCGCTCCGCGACGCCCGGTCGCTCGTCAGGGACAGTCACGCGGACCGGGCCGACGGCCGACTCGTCGGGATCGATGTCGACCCATTCGATGGGGGAGACGCTTTCGGCCCCCGACGCCGCCGTCCCGTTGGGGGCCACGACGTCGGTCCCGAGCGACCCAACCGAACTCCGGTTCCGGACGCGAACGCCGGTGAGAATTTCGTCGGTGTGTTCGTCTGCCCCTTCGAGGGTCAGCTGGGTTGCGTAGATGTCCGGCGTCTCGGGGTTCGTCACCGGGCGTAGCCGCACGACGACGCGGTCACCGCCCTCAACCTGCGGTGCGCGCGCGCTGTCGACGCCGCTGAGGTCCACGTGGACGGCGTCGGATGCGACGTTGACCGTCACCGCGTCAGTCCCGCCCAGTCGGGATTTCACGGTCCCGTTCGCGTCGACCACCAGCAGCGTCGCGACGTTCTGGTCGTCGCTGACGGAGCTAATGCTTCCGCCATCGTCGAGGAAGGCGTCGCTGTACCCCGCTTCGACTCCGCGGAGTCGGTCGCCATCGATACTGGAGTTCGCCGTCACCGGTGCGACGAACGTGTGGGCGCTGTCGTTGTCCGGCCACGGCGGACTCGCCATCACGGTGGCATCCCACTCGTCCCCGTACAGCAGAGTCAACCGGTCGGTCTGTCCCGCCTCGCCCGAGGAACCGTCGGCGGACACCGATTCGGCGCTCGCGCGGTAGACGCCGGGCTCCCCGGACGCCACGTCGGCGGTGTACACGTAGTCACCTCCACTCTCGGCCTCGGTGAAGTCGCTCCGTTTCAGGTCGGCCTCGACCGCGTTGCTCACTTCCGCCGCCAGCCCGGACACCTGAACGTTCGTGGTGATGACCAGATCGACGTCCTCGTCGGACGCGACGAGGCGGAAGTCGGTTATCTCCGGGTCGGCCTCCGCATCGGCGTCGCCGTCAGCGGGTTCGCTCGCGGTGACGCTGGCGACCCCCGACTGCGTCGCGGTTCCCGCGATGCTGTCGACCACGCGGGCGTCGACGGCGTAGGTGGCGTTCCCGGCCGGATACGCGGAGATGGCCACGTCGACGGTCACTGTCGTATCGATGCTCCCGCCACCGTCGGCGCTCGTGGCGAACCGCACGGTGTCATCGACGCCGTCGTCGTCGAAGCCGTCGACGAGGTTCGCGCTCGACGTCACGGCCGTTCCGGCGGCGTCGGCACTGTTCACCGAGAGGCTCCCGGCCAACTCGTTCGGGAACTCGACGTAGTGCCAATCGGTGTCACCGTCGGCGCTCACGTCCGCGACATCGACGTGTATCCGTTGGTTGTTCACCGTCTCGCCGGCGGTGACGGCGTCTGGCGACGCGCTCCCGCCGGTGATGGCGACGGCGGGGACCGAGACGGTCACGCTTCCGGACTGCCCGGCCTCCCCGTCGTTGCCGTCGGCGTCCGCCGCTTCGGTCAGCGTCGCGGTGTACTCACCGTCGCTATCAACGGTGTACTCGGCCTGGTACGACCGGGCCCCCTCGGTTCCGCTCTCCGAGAAGTCGCGCTCCGTGAGTATCGCCACCGTGTTCCCGTCCTCGGTGAGTTCGACGCCGATGTCGGAGAGGCGTTCGTCCGCGTCGAACGCAATCCGGACGTCGCGCCCGCTCGGGTTCCGAACCGCGTAGTCGGTGACGTTCGGGTCGGCAGCGCGCTCCGATTGGACGGTGACGACGCCGCTCCGCTGGGCCACGCCGCCGTCGCTGTCCGCCACGCGGACGTCGATGGGGTACCCCGCTTCCCCGTCGGGGTAGCCGACGGTGGCGTCGAGCGTCAGGTTGAGCGCGATGTCGCCGCCGCCGTCCCCGCTGGTGGCGAACCTCGCGGTGTCGTCGATACCGTCGTCGTCGAAGCCCTCAACGAGGTTCACACTCGACGTGATGCTCGTCGCGTTCGCGCTCGCGCCGTTGAGCGAGATGTTCCCATCCAACTCATTCGGGAACTCGACGTAGTGCCAATCGGTGTCGCCGTCCTGGCTGACGTTGTCGACCTGGACGTGTATTTTCTGGTTGTCCACCGTCGTCCCCGCCGTGACCGGGTTCGGGTTCGCATCGCCGTCGCTGATGCGGGTCTCCCCGGTGACGGTGACCTGTCCCGCGGACAACTCGTCGACGGTGACTGAGTACTCGCCGGTCGAATCGAACGCCGTGACGAAGGAGACGCTCGTACTGTCGCCGCCGTCGAGGGTGCCGTTCTCCCACTGGACGGCGGTGCCGTCGACGACGAGGGAGGCGTTGTACGTTCCGGCCTGTTCGTCGGTGTTCTCGACGGTCGCGGAGACGCTGAGGTTCTCGCCGCGGTTCAGCGTCGTCTCATTCCCGGTGTCCCCGTCGCTGTCGAAGGCGAGGTCGCTGTAGCGAACGTCGGCGGACGCGTCGATGGCGACGCTGTCGTCGTAGCGCTGCCACCGGTCGTCGCCGGTGTCGTGAAGGGTGACGCTCGCGTTGAAGTCGTCGTCCGGGTTGCTCACGCCGCCGACCTCGACCCGGACCGAATCGCCGTCGCTCACTCGCCGGGAGTTCGCGAGTTTGAACTCGACGGCGCCGTCCGACGCGTCGAACTGACTGATGCCGTCGCTGTACTCGTTGCCGTCGATGAACAGCCGGACGTCGTCCGTGCCGACCCCGCTCACGTTCGCGGGGGAGAGATGGACGTCGACGTGCTGGAGGGTGTCACTCACATCGACGGTTCCGTCGGCGGTGTACGTGACACCCGTCGCGCCCGCGTCGTTGTCGTCGGGGCTGATGGAGACGTCGGTCGCCGCGGTCGCGATGCCGCCGCCGAGGGCGACGCCCCCGGCAACGACTGACAGCACCACGAGCGCCGACAGGAGCACGCTTCGGTACGTCGCGCGTTCGTCGCTCGGAGATGCCGTCGTCCGGATGGTGGCGTCGTGGCTGGACATGCGCTTGAATTCCCGGAAGGAGCGCATCAGGCCCTTCCCTACACACTTCACACCGTCGCCGCGAAATCAGTCGAATCCGCCCGGTTGGACGGCGTCGCGACCACGGACGTACGTCCTCTCGTCCGTCTTCGAGACGAGATATCTATAGTCGGAGTCGAGCGAGAAGTTCGCCGCCTTCGCCTTGTACTGGAGGTACAGCGCTCCGTCCCGCTCGAAGTACGTCTGGGGCTGCGCGGCGTTCTGTCCCGCGAGTTACCGGCTGTCGTTCGCCACGGCGACACGGAACTCCCCTCGACGCGCTCGATTCGACGCTTTCCGAAGGTTCGCCGGTGTTCCTGATGGGGAACACGGTCGCGGCGTTCATGCGCGATTTGGCCGCCGAAATCGACCGGCGGGCGCTCGAATAGTCCCCCCGTGCGTTCGTCGCCGCCCCTGACGGACGAATTAGACGACGTAGACGCCGGAGATCTCGAATCGGGCGCCACCAGTGTCAGCGTTCGCAGCGGTGATCGCCCAGCCGTGTGCGTCGACGATGGTGGAGACGATGGAGAGGCCGAGCCCGTGGCCGTTCGCCGGGTCGCTCGTGTATCCAGGTTCGAAGACGGTACCGAGTTCCGCCGCGTCGAAGCCGGGGCCGTCGTCCTCGACGTAGACGCCGACGGTCGCGCTCTCGGGTTCCGGGAGGACGCCGACACGGACGGTGACACCCGTGCCGCCGTGTTGGAGTGCGTTCACGAAGAGGTTCTCGAACGCCCGGTGGAGAAGGTCGCGGTCGGCCGCGAAGACGGCTGTGTCCTCCACCCGGAGGCTCGCGTCACCGTCGTCGGCGTCGACGCCCGCCCAAGCGTCTTCTGCGAGCGCACGAAGGTCGACGCGGTCATCCGGGGAGATGTCGGGGCCACGCGCGAGCGCGAGGGCGTCGTCAACGACCGAAGATGCTCGGGCGCTCGCAGCCTGAATCCGCTCGATCGCCTGTTCCTCGTCCGAGTCGGCGGCGTCAAGGAGGTCGGCGTAGCCGTCGATGACGTTGAGCGAATTACGAAGGTCGTGAGAGAGAACGTGGACGGCGCCCTCGAGATTCTGGAGACGTTCGCGCGGCGTGAGGGCGTCCGCGTTGACGACGGCGGTGTCGACGAAGACTGCGAGTGCGTAGCGCTTGCCGCGGCAGTCAAATCCGGCGATCTCGACGACCCACTCGGCGTCGCCGGCGAGGGAGAACACACGAGGGTCATCGCGCTCGTCCTCGTTGAGGACGTCCCGCACGCAGGATCCGAAATCGGCGTCGTCGGCCGCGACGCTCACGGATGCGCCGAACAGGTCGTCGCCGGCGTTGAGGTCGAAGACGTCGAGGCAATCACGCGCCGACCGCCACTCGTCGTTCACGACGGCAAGGCAACCGTCCGAATCGACGACGCCCGTTGGCGACGGGAGCGCCTCGAATGCTCCTGCCTCGATTTGTGATGGGCCCATATCGGTGCCCTCGGCTCTATTTAGCACACTATAATAAACTATGTCGTCCGACAGCGACACCCATTCTAGCGTCGGCAGAGGCGGATGGCTGAATCCGAAGCATCAGTCAGTCTCGAACCCCCGATAGATGCTCCGGAGCCCGTTCGCCAGGAGGAGGCCCCCGGGAACGACGATGAGGAGTCCCTGAACGAGCGGTCGTTGGACGAAGTAGAAGAACCGCCCGACGGCCGGAACGTGGAACCACACGCTCCCGAGGACCTGGGAGTGCGACACCAGTTCGGGGTCGGGGTAATCGTTCGCGTCGCCTTTCGTCCGGTAGACGACGCCGTCCTCCGTTGTCCGCTTCTCGACGACCCGGTGGGTGATTCGGTCCCCCTCCTCGTCCCTGAACGTGATGGCGTCGCCTTCCTGAATCCGCTCGGGCGGCACGGACCGAACGACGACGACGTCACCGGGGCTGAGTTCGGGCTCCATGCTCCCCGAGAGCACGACGTAGCTCCCGTCGGCCCCGACGACCCCGGGAACCGCGAGGACGGCCGTCAGCACGGCCGCACCGACCAGCAGTGCGACGGCGGCGATGCGAGCGAATCGAGTGATGCTGTCCTTAATCGTCGGCGGAATCACCGAACCCCCCGTTCCGGGTCGACGGGAATGTGATCACTTTCGCCGTCAGTCACAGTCGTCACGTCGTTCGAGCCGCCGATGTCGGAGAGATAGCTGAGATACCCGTTCGAGTAGCCGGCGAAGACGATTTCGACGTTCCCGTCGCCGTCGAAGTCACAGCCGTGGACGGCGGTCTTCTTCGCGGTGCTCCCGCTCGTCAGTGACTTGTTCACCCAGCCGTTCGGGCCGAGCAGCCCGACCGCCCCCGACCCGTTGACCGCCGGGAGCACGACGCCGTACCCGTCGATAGCGACGGGAGCGCCCGCGCCGAAGTTGGCGTTCGAACCGGGACTCTTCCCGGTCGAGCGGATGTCGCGTTCGCTGTCCGCGTCGGCGGGTGTGATGTAGCGGACGGTCCCCGACCCGTCGACGAACGCGAACTCGTCGGTGCCGTCACCGTCGAGGTCTCCGGCCCCGAGCGCGGCCTTGACGCCGTTGCTCGGCTCCGAGACGCGCTTCGGACTCGCGCCGGGCGCGACGCGGAACAGCGTCCCGCTCCCGGGGTAGTACACCGAGCGCGGGTGGCCGTTCCACGCCGCGGTCGCGAGGGCGGATTTGGTGCCCCGCGGTGCGTCAGACGCGGAGCCACTCACGAGGGTGGTGTGTGAGCCGTCGGCGGCGACGAGCAGGAGGTTACTGCTCCCGTCGACGACCGGCACGTGGTAGTCGCTGCCGTCGAACCCCGCCTCGACGGGCCCGATGACGTCGACGCCGCTCGTGGCGAGACCGCCGGTGCTCGACTCGGTGACCGTTCGGAGGTTGCCGCCGTCGGTGTGGGCGACGCGCCCCTCGACGGTGTCCCACGTTCCCGCGGTGACGGATGCGACGACGGATTCGGCATCGTACAGGGCCGCCGCCACCCCGCCGAAGCACGACCCCGCGATACCTGCCCCTGACAGACCCGCGAGAAATCCACGGCGACTGTGGATGCTGAAACCCATCGTATGAGGGTGACCGTGATTTGTCGCCTCCGGGTGTGTCCCGGGGAACTGACGCGAGTTGCTAGTTCGTCGGTCGTTACGCCGTGTTCTGGTGTATCTCGAAGGTGAAATCGAGCGACGCTGAGTCCGTCATCACGCCGTTCGAGGCATCCGAGGGAAGCGACCACGTGATGTAGAACTCGTAGTCGTTTCCGATGGAAACGAAGCTGTCAGTACCGTCCGTGCTTCCCCAGGTGGTTCCCCCCGAGAAGTTGCCCAATAGCTCCTTGCTGTACGATGTGCCACCGGTCACGACGGTCCCGCCTGATTCGAAGGCGTAGTCGTAACTCCCCTCGTTGAACGATCCGGAAGTGCTGGTTTTGTTCGGGTTCTCGACCCACATCAGGACGTCTAACTCGTCCGCGAGGGTGGTCTCGCCGTTCGCATCCTCGTACTCCGCCTCCGGTTCCGGTTCGTCGGTACTGTCGTTTTCGCTGGTGGTGATACTATCGAGTGTGACGGCGAGTTCCCCCGAGACGCCCCCAGTGTTCGAGAGGGTAACGGCACTCGTCGTGCCACTATCCCCCGGCTTGATGTCGTTCCCACCGTTGATGGTGATGCTCGTGGTCTGGCTGTCACCGCCAGCAGTCAGGTCCATCGACTGGGCGGTCCAGTTGTTCGTGTTCGCGTCTTCCGTGTCGCTGAACGCCGCGAACGTGCCCGCACCGATGGCCGCACTCCCCACGCCGATGGAGGCGAGTGCGGCGAGCGCGCCTCGCCGTGACATGCTGAATCCGTCCTCGGACATGGTGTCTATCTACCGATGCTTCCCATTGACAGATAAGCGGGTGACCAAATTGTCTGTATCACCGGCCGTGCTGGCCACTCGGCTCCGGCGCGTCCCACGGGAACGGCCCCGAGCGGCGAAACGATTCAAGTGACTGCGCGGGAAACAGCAGGTATGACTTCGAACGGGAGCAGGTGGCGAACGCGCCTCCAACGGGAGTCGTGGGTCTGTATCTCCCTGCTCGGCCTGCTGGCGCTGTCGGTCCCGCTGTACGACATGTGGGACGACGTCTCCAATCTCTCGTGGGGGGTGAGCGCCACGCTCGTGGAGAACTCCGTCCTCCTCCTGCTCGCGTTCGGCCTGCTTGTCGGGGGGTACGTCGTCGGCACGCGCGATTGGGACCCGAAGTACGTCTGGACGGTCACGAAGTGGAACCTCGGCGTCACGGCGGCGATACTGGCGCTGTACGGCGCGGTCATCGGATTACAACTGTGGGTGATGGGGAGTCTCAAGCCGTGGATTCTGGCCCTGGATGGGGCGGTGTTCGGGTCGGTCACCGCCTTCGGCGTCGGCGTGTACAACGCCGAGCGCGAACGGGCGCGCGACGACCTCGAACGCAGTCGCGAGGAGTACCGGACGCTCACCGAGGACGTCCTCGACACGTCCGACGTGGCCACGCTCATCTTCGACGAGGACGACCGGGTCGTCTGGACGAACGCCGCGGTGGAGTCGTACTTCGGTATCGACCGACAGGCGGTCGTCGGCAACCCGAAGAGTCGGGTGCTGGGGGAGCAGGTGGCCGCCCAACTCGAACGCCCCGAGCGCTTCATCGCGGCGATGCCGGAGGACGGCGGCGGGAACGACGGTGAAACCCAGGAGTTCGAGTGTCACTCCCCCGCCGAGAACGGCGCCGAGGAGCGGTGGTTCCGGTACTGGAGTCGCCCCGTCGAGAACGGGCTGTACGAGGGCGGTCGCATCGAGCAGTTCACCGACATCACGGACCTGAAACGGCGCGAGCGGGAACTGGACACCCGCGAACGGAGTCTGCGGGAGATGTACGATGCGATTTCGGACACGTCGCTGGCGTTCGAGGAGCAGGTGTCCCGAATCGTCGAAATCGGCCGGGACCTCCTCGGCGCGGAGTACGGCGCGTTCGCCCGCATCGACGAGGAGACCTCGACTTACGCCCCACGGCTCGTCAGCGCCGAGCGTCCGGACGCGGACGTCGGCCTCGATGCCGACGAACTCGTCCCGCTGGCGGAGACGTACTGCGCGCGGATGGTCGACGCGGGGCGGACCGTCCAGTTGGACTCGCACGCCGTCGATACCGATGCCGACGGCGCCGGGGGCGGACCCGACGAACAGCGCGACGCTGCCCCCGGCGAGCCCTTCGAGACGTACGTCGGCACGCCCGTCGAGACGGACGGGACGCTGTACGGCTCGCTCTGCTTTCTCGACCGGAACGCGGCCGAGGAGTTCGACGGCTGGCAGCTCACGATGGTCGAGTTGATGGGCAACTGGGTGGGCTACGAACTCGAACGCAGACAGCTCCTCGCGGAGCGCGAGCAGGAACTACACGACCGGGAGTCGATGGTTGAGGAGCTCGTCGAGACGGTGGACAACTACGCCATCTTCACCCTCGACACGGCGGGGCGTATCACCACCTGGAACACCGGCGCCGAGCGGATCAAAGGATACGGCAAGGAGGAGATTGTGGGGAGCCACATCCGGACCTTCTACCCGGAGGCGAAACGCGACGAGCACCTCCCCGAGCGCCTGCTGGCCGAGGCCGAACGGACCGGACAGGCCAACCACGTGGGGTGGCGACTCCGCAAGGACGGCACCGCCTTCTGGGCGGACGTCACCATCGCGGCGCGATACGACGCGGACGGACGCCACGTCGGATTCATGAAGATAACGAAGGACCTGACCGAGCGGCGCGCGCACGAACAGCGGCTTCAGGAGCAACGCGAGCATCTGGAGTTTCTGAACCGCATCATCCGGCACAACATCCTCAACGGACTGAACCTGCTGAACGCGCGACTCCAAATCATCGACGAACACGACGACGAGACGACGGAACACGTGGAGACGATGCTGGACCGCATCGATGACCTCTCGGGGCTCATCCAGACGATGCGAGCGTTCATGGACGCCGTCCTCGCGGACGCGGAGTACCGGACCGAACCCGTTCCCCTCCGTGAGGAACTGACACGGAAAGTCACGCTCGCCCGGCGGTCATACCCCGACGCAGTCTTCGAGACACACGACCTCCCCGACGAGGGGACGATGGTCCGGGCGGACGAACTCATCGGTGAGGTGTTCGAGAACGTCCTCTCGAACGCGGTCGTTCACAACGACACGGAGCGACCGCGCGTCGAGGTCTGGACGACGGCGACGACGCTGGAGGTGACGGTCGACGCCCAGAGCGACGAGGCCAACCCCGGGGATGGGCCCCCAGACGTGGACAGTCGCGTTGAGACCCACGAGGCCGTCTGTGTTCACATCGCGGACAACGGCCCCGGAATCCCCGACGAGGAGAAGGAACACACGCTGGAGAAGGGAGTCTCAGAACTCAGCGAACCGGGGAACGGGTTCGGCCTCTATCTCGTCACGGAGATGATGGACACGTACGGCGGGACGGTCGACATCCGGGACAATGAGGGGGGCGGAACCGTCTTCGACCTCACTTTCCTGCGCGAGTAGGTGTGTTTGGTCGGTGACTTTTACGTTCCGGGGCGTTCAATGGAGTAATGAACTCGGGGAATCTCGGCATGACAAACCCAAACACCACGTCGTCAGGTCACGACGAGACGACAGCGACGAGCACGACGCCAACCGAGGGCAGCGAGGGCGTCGTCATGGTCGTCGACGACGACGAGGCGTTCGCGGAGACCATGGGCCTCCATCTGCGCGAGAACTGGGACGTGGTGTACGCACACGACGGCGATGAGGCCGTCGAGAAGTACGGCCCCCACGTCGACGTGGTGCTTCTGGACCGGCGGATGCCGACGATGCCCGGCGACGAGGCGCTCCCCGAACTCCGCGAGCAGGACGGCGAGACGGCCATCGCGATGATGACCGCCGTCGACCCGGACTGGGACATCGTGGACATGGACATCGACATGTACCTCACGAAGCCCATCGACACCCGAACCATAGAGGAAACTGTCGGGAACCTCTACGACCGGGCTCAGTACGCCCGCGAACTCCGGGGGCTGTTCAGTCTCTCCTCGAAAATCGCCGCCCTCGAGGAGCGCTACCCCGACGATGTGCTCCAAAACGAGGAGCGCTATCAGCGCCTCGTCTCCGAGCAGAAGCGCCTCCGCGAGGAGTCACGCGGGCATATGGACGACCTCTCGGCCGAGGAGTTCAAACGGCTCACGCAGGTCTTCGACTCGACGTAACGAACTCGGGGTCGCGCTGCTAGCAGCCGAAAACTACGCGGTTTTGTCCTCACTCGTCGTCCCGCGAGAGGGACAGGCCACACTCCGGACACTCCTCGTCAGCTATCGTCACCTGTAGGTCACACTCCGGACAGTAGTCCCGATAACACGCTGGGTCGCCCATACCGTCACCTACTCCCCGAGACGAATAGGGGTTGCTCCGGCGCCGTTCGGTTCCGTGGTTGTTTTCGCCGCTCACTGGAAGCACGACCCGTCTCGCTGCCGACACCAATGAGAAAATATTGCTGCTATTCGGGTGTCGGGGTGGCGGTTTCACTCGCCCGAGCCGGTTCCTCGCTGATTCAGGCGGGAAGCCACCGCCTCAGCGGTCTCCAAACTGAGCGCGCATCCACAATCAGTTGCGAGAGGCTGTCAACATCGTCATCCCTTCCCGGACGGACTCCCGCTGACCGAGGAGCGTCACGTGGTCCCCACGGTTGATGACCGTGTCCGCGCTCGGGACTCTGACTGATTCGTGCTCGCTGTCGCTGAGGACGGCTATCAGGCAGGCATCGGGGAGCATTGGGCCCACCTCGCGGACGCTCTTTCCGATGAACTCCTCGTTGGTGACGGTGACTTCTTGGACGTCGCCGTTCTCCCCGACATCCGTCATCCAGTGGGCGAGGTCCGTCCGCTCGATCTGATTGTCGAGCGCCCACGCGACCGACATCGTCGCGGAGATCGTACTCACATCCAGGTCTTTGAACGCCTCGACGTTGTCGGAGTTGTTCGCCTTCGCGAGGACCTTCTCGATGTCGAATTTCGTCTTTGCGAGCTGTGCGACGAGCAGGTTCGCGTCGTCGTCACCGGTCGCAGCAACGACGATTTTGGCGTTCGATGCGCCGGCCTTCTGTAACACCTCCGTATCCGTTCCATCCCCGATAACGGCGCCGAAGCCGTCGTTTCGCAACGATTCGACAGTCTCCTCATCCCGCTCGATGATGACGACGTTTTCGCCGCGGTCTTCGAGGCGTTCAGCGAGTGCGCGACCCACCTGTCCGCCTCCGACGATGATGATTCTCATGGGTATCACGTTGAGGTATTGTGCGATGTAGCGCGCCAGCCCCCCCTGAACGAGGGCCGTAACGAAGATGACCAGAAACACCGTCCCTATCAACAGGTCCGCTTGGTGTGCCAGCGCGGGGTTGTTGAGCTCCGTGGCGGCCGTTCTGAGTTCAGTAGCGAACAGCGTCGCGACCGACGCCGGGATGATTCCCCGCGGACCGATCGCGCTGATAAACAGTCGCTCCGGGATGGTGAACCGGTCACCGACGGTCGAGACGAACACGAGGAGCGGTCGGATCACCACTGCGACCACGACGACCACGCCGACTCCGGCGAGCCCGACGTTGAGTATCGCCTCCGGCGGCAGTTGCGCGGCGAGTGCGATGAACACGAACGCCAGGACGAGCAGCGTGATGTCGCCCTTGAAATCGGTGATATCGTCCTTGTAGGGTATGTCCACGTTCCCGAGAGCCAACCCGGCAGTGGCGGCCGCTGCGACGCCGGCCTCGCTTGCCAACAGATTCGCGCCCGCGTACGCGGCCAACGCTCCAGCGAGCACGAGCAAGCGTGCGTTCCTCGGCGCGGCGCCGGGGGAGAGGTCGACGTACTTGAGTAGATAGTAGACGACTGCCGCAACGAGAAGGCCGACCAGCAGCCCGCCGCCGAGCCTGAGGGCAAACCCCTGAACCAGCCCCTCGGTGGCGACTGTTGGGTTCACGGCCTCGAAGAGCACGACGGCCGTAATCGCTGCGGTCACGTCGTTGACGATTCCCTCGGTTTCGAGGACGGCCGAGACCCGGTCTCTGACGGGGACGACGTCGAGTATGGGGGTGATGACCGTCGGGCCCGTGGCGACCAGCAGTGCGCCGATCACGAACGAGAGACCCCACGGGAGCCCCTCAAAGAGGCGAACGACGACCGCCGTTCCAACGAACGCGATGGCGGCGCCGATAGTAACGAGCCGGACGGCCGCGCGCGGTGCCTTCTGAATGCGCTCGAACTCCAAGTGGAAGGCCCCCTCGAACACGATAATCGCGACGGCGAGGCCGACGACTGCCGGGAGGGAGTCACCGAAACTCGCGTTCGTCACGATTCCGAGTCCCGGCCGGCCGATAACCACTCCGAGAAGCAGGAAGAAAATGATGCTCGGAACCTGAATCCGGGCCGCAAGAATCTGGGCCAGAACGCCGAGCCCGATGATACCTGCAACAAGCGGGATCAGTATCTCTTGTGCCATACTCGATTCCCCGTGTGGTTTCACATCGGAGTGGGTTAATAAGGTAACTGGTGAGTCGCTCCGTCGCACTCCGATTCGGGTGGTGTGTTGACGGCAGCGAGGGCGTTTGAGGAGGCCCACCGAACGGTGACCTTGATTGGTAAGTGATTGGTCGTCCGGTACTGGGTACTCAGGTTCGAACTCCTCGGTACAGCGTGTACCCCACGAACACGGTTATGTAGGCTATCGCGACGGCCGCGGTGGCGAGCGAGCGACCGAACACGGCAATCAGCCCGATGATGAGTGGCCCAACGAGTAGCAGCGAGTCGAAGACCCTGTCGTCGGCCCCCGCTTCGAACACGGCGGACACGACGGGGAGGTCACGGGGTTTCATCGGTAGAGTCCCCCACGCTTGAACACCGTTCGCAACATTACGAGGACCGGGATGATCTCCAGTCGGCCGATCCACATGTGGAAGAGGAAGGCGATTTTCCCGACGGTGGGCAGCGAGTCAGGCCCCGTGATTCCCGACGAAAGCCCCACGTTCCCCTGGGCGCTCGCCACCTCGAAGAGAGCGTTCGCGAGCGAATACTCCCCGGACGGAAGGGTGACCAACAGCAGGAACGTCCCGACGACCAGGAACGCGATCCAGAGGACGACGATGATCGCGGCCTCCATGAACTCGCGGCTCGCCGCCTCCTCGTTCAGTCGACGGCCGTTTATCTCCAGTCGACGGACCGCGCTCTCGGGGTAGAACACGTCCGCGATCTGGTGTCGAATCCCCTTCGCGAGCGTCAGCCCCCGAATGAGTTTGATGCCGCCGGCGGTGGACCCGGCCGCCCCGCCGACGAACATCCCGAACGCGACCGTGAGTTGGGCGTGCGATGGCCACTTCCCGAGCGCGACGTTGGTCGCGTCGACGGCCGTCTGGAAGCCGGTACAGGTCGCCGCCGAGACGAACTGGAACAGGCCGTACCGGAGGGCCGCGAACGGCGTTTCGTAGGGGCCACCGAAGTAGAGGAAGGCCCACAGCAACGCCGACCCGATACCCATGTAGCCGAACACCCATCGCGTCTGGAGGTCCGTGTAGATGTTCCGGAGGTCGCCCTGAAGGATGAGGTAGTGGACCGGGAACGCGATGCTCCCCAGCAGCATCACTGGGAGTAACACGAAGTCGATTGCGACGCTGTCGTAGGTCGCAATCGAATTGTCCGTAATCGAGAACCCGCCCGTCGCGAGCCCCGTCATGCCGTGATTGATGGCGCCCCATATCGGCATCCCCGCCAACCACAGGGCGAGAATCGAGACGAACGTGAACAGGATGAAAATCCACCATATCGTCCGCACCGTCGAGACGATGCTCGGATGAATCTTCTTGGAGCGGGCCTCGCTCTCGTACAGCGTCAGCGACCCGCTGCCCGGCCGGGAGAGAATCGCCGTCGTCAGGACGATCACTCCGACGCCGCCGACCCACTCGGTGAACGTCCGCCACCACTGTAGCGTCTGCGGCAACACCTCCTCGTTGTCGGTCATCGTGAGTCCTGTCCCGGTGAACCCGCTCATGCTCTCGAAGACGGCGTTCAGCGGCTCGGTGAACGCTGCGAGCGTCGCCGTCTGCGCCGGCGCCGTGAACCCCGGCACGCCGAGTTGAACGCTCCACGCGACCAGGAGGAACGGCAGCGCCCCGAAGACGCCAACCGAAAACCACCCCGACGCGGCGACGATCATCCCGTGGAACCGACCCGGCGCTTCCGCGTCCTCGAATCGTCGATAGAGCACCCGCCCGATGCCGAGAGGTACGATGGCGGCGACGAGGAGCGCCGGCAGCGCGAAGTACTCACCCCACACCAGCGGCACGACGAGCGAGAGGAGCATCAGCCCGCCGAGCGCCTCCAGGATGCGCCCGAGGTCCCGCCCGACTGTCGCGACAGCCCTGTTCATACGTTCTCTGTGACGGTTTTCGGGGAACGGGAAACATGGCGCTTTCGGGGTGCCGGACGCCCGCGGCGAATCATGGCCGCCTCATTCCTCACTGTCCTCATAGTGGCCAAAGATATCCGTTATCTCCGGGTCGGCGCCGACGCCCGAGTAGACGGTTAGTAGATCGCCTGCGCGGATGGTGGTATCACCGCGCGGGGTGATCGGGTGGTCCTCCTCTTCGCGCTCGATTGCCACGACGAGCACCTCGTCGAGGATGAGTCCCTCCTGGGTTGCCTCCTGAAGCGTTTTCCCCGCGACTGGAGCCCCCTCAGTGACCGCAATCTCGAACACCTCAGCGTCCTCCCCGATCCGCATGTAGTCGACAATCGCCGGGCGCGCAACCGCCCGATACAGATACTCAGCGATGAGCTGTTGGGGGTTTTGCATCGTGTTCACGCCGATCTGCTCGAACAGCCCCATATGCTCGGGGTTGTGGACGACCGAGAGAATCGCAGGGACCTCGAACTCCTTCGCGAGGAGGCAGGTCATCACGTTCGTCGCGTCCTGGTCGGTCGTCGAGATGAGGGCGTCAGCCTGCTCCGCCCCGGCGTCCGCTAACGTCTCCTTCGACGTCGCGTCGGCGTTCAGCACCAGACAGTCGAACTGGTCGGCCGCTCGGTTCGCTCTGAGCTCGTCCCGCTCGATGACGACGACCTCGTTTCCGGACTTGGTCGCGATGTCGATGAGCGGCGTGCCGATGTCGCCCGCGCCGATGATGATGATATACATTGTCCTGTCACACCTCCAGTCGCCGCAGTAGCGCTTCACGGACCGACATCGCTGACTCCTCCGGGCCGCGTGCCATTACGACGGTCCTGTCCACTTCCTCGCCAACCGTCTCCGGGAGCGACCCGAACACCGCCTGCGAAATCGCGCCGGAGCGAGTTGCCCCGACGCAGACTGTATCGTACCCCGCCGCGGCGTCCAGAATCGTCTGTTCGGTATCCTCTGCGACCCTGACCTCGGTCTCGTAGGACATGTCTTGGATTCCGGCGCGTTCAGCCAACTCCTCGATTACCGCCTCGCCGCGCTCGGTGGGGGAGCTCCCCCCTTCAGAATCGGCCTCCGGAGACTGGACGTTGAGCAGCGTCAGCGAGGCGTCGTCGGCCGCTGCGACGAACTCCGAAGCCCGTCGGGCCGCAACCGGAGCGTGTGGGCCCTCCCCCGCGAGGACCATAATATCACCCGCGCCACGCTCGCCTTCAGCGCCGAGTTTCACGAGTGTGGCGTCACACGACGCCCGCCCCACGACGGGGTCGATCGTAGACCCGAGCACGTGCTCCCGCCGGCTCCGCGTTCCCTGCCAGCCGAGGAGGACGTGATCCGCGTTCTCCTCCTCGATGACGTCCAGAATGACGGAGCCGGCATCGCGACCGACAATCGCACGCGTCTGGAGGCCAATATCGAGGTCTGCGGCGATGTCGCGAGCGGAGTTCAACAGCTTTTGTTGGCGTTCGACGCGTTCTTCCTCGAATTCGAGATCCTGTGAGAGCGACGTCTGGCGGGGGACCTCGATGACGTTCACGGCGATGACCTCGGCGTTCTCGTCCTCGTGGGCGTGTGCGCTGGCCGCGGCCATCCGTAGCAGGTCCTGCTCCGTCTCCGGGTTCGCAACTGGGACCACCACACGGTAGTGGTCGCCGCTGTTCGCTACGGCCGTTGGCTCCGGGGCGATTGCCTCCCCAACGAGACTCTCGCTCAGCGCGCGGTCTCGCGCGTAGAGGTAGTACCAGCCGATGCCGAAGGCGACGAGGACAGTCCCGATCGCACCGACCGGCGTCGGCGTGACGGGCAGGGTGAGTTCGACCGGCCCGAGCGAGAGGGCGAACGGGACGAACTCGACGGACATCTGGAAGAGGACGGCCAAACACGCCAGCATCCCCACGACCGGGACAATTGGGTACAGAATCGACGGGATCTGGAACGCCGGGTCGTACGCCTCCGGGTCCGCCCGACGCAACACGACAACGGTGACGTGGACGAGGGCGTACGTGACGAGATACATGAAACTCGCCACTTCCGCGAGCGTGCCGATTCCGACGCCGATGGCGATCAACACGAGCGTGATAATCCCGGTCGCGGTGATCGCCCGATAGGGCGTCCGGAAGCGTTCGTGGACCTCGTTGAGCCAGTTGACGAGAATCCGGTCCCGGCCCATCGCGAAGTTGACCCGGGCGGCCGACAGGATGCTCGCGTTTGCGCTTGAGACCGTCGCGAGAACCGCACCGACGATCATCGCGAGCGCGCCGATGGGCCCCATGAACTCGGTCGCGACGTCGGCCACCGGGATATCGGAGTTCGCGAGCGTCTCAATCGACAGCGTACCCGTCGAGATGAACATCACGCCGACGTACATCAGCGTCGGCGTCACCACCGACGCGATCATCGCGAGCGGGAGATTTCGACTCGGGTTCTTGATCTCCTCGGCGCTGGTCGCAATCACCTCGAAGCCGATGAACGTCACGTAGACCGTCCCGACCGTCGCCGCGACCGTCGGCCAGCCGTTCGGGTTGAACTCCCCGATAGTCGGACCACTGATGAATCCGAGGCTGAGGAAGGCCACGATGAGCCCCACGAGCGTGAGGACGATGACGTTCTGTAGCGAGCCGGTCTCCTTCACGCCGTAGTAGTTGACGCCGGTCAGTAGCGCCGCCATCACCAGGGCAGCAACAGTGATGCCGAGCTCTCCCCAGCCAGCGAGAAAACCGACGTACTGGCCGAGTCCGGGGAGGAGATACTGGCCGAAGCCGATCATGTAGAACGCGGACGCGAAGGTGAGCCCGGACCACATCCCCCACCCGACGATGCTCCCGAAGAACGGTCCGAGCGCGCGGTTGACGTAGTAGTAGCTGCCGCCGGCTTTCGGCATGCCAGTTGCCAGCTCCGAGAGGGACAGCGCGGCCAACAGCGACACGATTCCGCCGACGAAAAAGGAGACCATACTGGCGGGTCCGGCCTGTTCAGCCGCGATGCTCGGGAGAACGAAAATCCCCGCCCCGATCATCGTGCCCAACCCAATCGTGTACGCCTCTAGAAAGCCGAGGTCGCGGGCGAGTTCCTGGTCGGATCCGCTCATTCGTCTGTCTCACCCCCGTGAGTGTCCGGGAGTACAATCACCGGGATGTCGCTTTCGTTCACGAGATCGGTCGTTACATCCCCCGTGAGGAGTTTGAGCCACCGGCTCCCGCCACGCGGGGTGAAGACGATCGCGCTGGCGTCGAGGTCGTGCGCAGCATCGATGATGGTCTCCGCGACATCAGTTCCATAGAGATACTCGGTTTCCACCTCGATGTCAACGTTCGCTAACCCATCAGCCACGACCTCGAAGATCTCGTCAGCAGATCGCTCGCGTTGTTCAACTGACGCCTTATCGAGGGCCCCACCTGCCTTCTCGATGACGTGTGCTGCGATGACGACGCCACCTGCTGATGTGACGTATGGCGCGAGCGCGTCAGTTGTCGCTTCCGCGTCGTCCGTGTTCGAAACTGGGACAATAACTCTCCGGAAGAGGGATTCAGGCATCGTGAATCACGCGGTTAGAAGCACAGAATAGTTGACTTGCTGTTCGGGCGCGCATTACACATATTCTCGCGAACGGCCACCGCTGCCTTAATACGTTCGACTCAAAATAGGCTGACTGGTCATCCAAATACCAACATTTGGGGCCGCAAGGTTCGGTACAAAGCTACGTTCCGCGGCCGCAACCCCCCGCGAAACCCAACCGATACACGCAGTTCCAAAACAGCGCCGGCGCGGCGGGGTCAAAACGCGACTTTTTCGACGATTCTCCGGACGAAGCTTCGGCTCTTTAATTCCCGTGGGTGAGCTAACAGGACGGTCGATTCCAGTCGGTTGCTGATGTCGGTCGCAGGGTCACCGAACGTGAACTCGTGGACCCGCGAGTGCGCAACTGTCCCGATGACAGCGACATCAGTCTCCTGCGAGGCCGTAACGATGGTGTCAACGATGTCGGCGGAGCGGATGACTTCGCTCGTCGTCGGCGCCTCGCACAGGGCCTCAAGTTCTTCGTGATACTCCCGGGTTTCAGTCACTCGCTCGTCGGGGGCATCCTCGTCCACAGCAGTGAGGAACCGCACGCTGGCGTCGTACTGTACGGCGACAGCGTCTGCGAGCGTGACTTTGAGCGGGCGATACGGGCCACGACGCGTGAGGACCGTCACCTCGTCGATGTCGTCGAACCCTCGGTCACGGAGGAAGACCGTATCACAGGGGGCGTGTTCCATGAACCAGTCGACGTCGCTCCCGAGTAGCTCCGCGTGATACCGGTCGGGTTCCCACTCTCCGAACAGGAGATCCGCGTTGACCTTCCTCGCATAGTTGACGACCGCGCGTTTCAGGTCGTGGCTGACGATCTTCTGGGCGTGGATCGGGACCGGCAGGTCCTCAGCGAGCGCCGCCGTCGATTGCTCGAACTGGCGGTCCGACTCGTCCATTTCGGTGGCTGACGAGAGGGTGAGCTGGTCCGGGACCTCTTCGAATCGGACCGCGTGAACTTGGCCCCCACGTTGCGCTGCCATACTGGCGGCGGCTCTGAGAAGCGTTCGTTCGCGGTCCTGGGAGGTCTGCTCGTCCATTGCCACGAGTATCGTCCCACCGTCATCCACGAACGCCTGCTCGACCTGTGAGATGGACTGCGCGTCCGCCGACCGCCGAATCGCGTCGAGCGCCGCACCCTGGCGGTCGGTTTTGGATCGCCCGTAGACCACGTACCAGAGAACCCCCATGAAGATGATTCCGATGGCGCCACCGATAGCGACGAGCCCCATCTGGGTGAGCAGTACCACGCCACCGATGATTCCGAAACCCTGTACCCATGGATACGCTGGCGACGTGAATTCGGGGGAGTAATCCTCAAGCGAACTCTCCCGGAACGCGATTAGCGCGACGTTGATGAACGTGAAGATGAGGATTTTGAACGCGCTTGCGAGTTTTGCGAGGTCCTGAACGGGAAAGGCCACAATAAGAACGAGTAGAAGCACGCCCGTGAGAAGCACCGACGTAATCGGCGTTTTGAACCGCGAACTCACGTCGCTCAGACGCGGGGGAGCCAGATTATCACGGCTCATCGCGAACGGGAACCGTGACGAGGAGAGCACCCCCGCATTAGCCATGCTCGTGAGCGCGAGAATCGCGACGATGCCGATTGCGAGTTCCCCCCACTGGCCGGCAAACTGCCGCGCAGCGAGCGCCATCGGGGTCAACATATTGTTCGCCATCAGTTCGCCCGGCGGCGAAACGCCGACCACGACGAACACGATCAGCGTGTAGATGAGCATCATCATGACGACGCTCGAAATCAGCGCAATCGGGATGTTCCGACCGGGGTTCTCGACTTCTTCCGCCACAGACGCGACTTTCGTGACGCCGGCGTACGAGACGAAGACAAAGCCCGTGGCGGCGAGGATGCCACTGTTTCCGTGGGTCGCAAACGGATGATAGTTCGTCCCGTCGACGTGGATTATCCCCGAAAGGGCAAACGCCGCCAGCGAGAGCAACACCAGACTGACGATGATAGCCTGGAGGCGACCACTTTGTTTCACACCAACGACGTTCACGATGACAAGAAGCACTCCCAGAATCAGACTGAGGATGACCAGATAGCTCTCCGGAATGGACACGAGAACGAGTACGTAGGCGCCCAACCCAACGAGAGCGAATGCGCTCTTGAACACGAGTGAGAACCACGAACCGATTCCCGCGATAGTTCCCAACAGCGGCCCCATTGCCCGGTCGATGTACAGATACGTCCCCCCCGCCTCGGGCATCGCTGTCGCCATTTCAGCCTTCGAGAGCGCGGCGGGCAACACTATCAACCCGGCGAGGAGGTAGGCGAAAATAACGCTCGGGCCCGTCTTCTTCGCGGCGATACCCGGGAGGACGAAGATACCACTCCCGATCATCGCGCCGAGGCTGATAGTGATCGTCGCGTACAGGCCGAGGTCACGTTCGAGCGATTTCGGCATCGTCACTCACCCTCCCATGGAATCGGGCCCGATACGAAAGTCATTATCGTAGTAGATGGATGGCAAGCCGTTAAAACGGCCGGTCTGCCCCGGAGGTCCCGACTACGGGTCATCGCTGAAGGCCTCGACAGCTTCCCTGGTCACTCCATTACGACAGAACAGCGTCACCAAATCATCCGGGAGAATCGTTGTATCCCCCGAGGAGTCAATATCTCGTCGTCCCGTTCGGTCGAGACGTCCAATACGTCAGATTGGATTACACTCTGTTCGTTCGCTTCACGCAACGTGAGCCCTGCCACGACTGCATCCGCCGAGACGGACATCTCCACGACCTCAGCGCCACCGGATAGTTCCATGAAGTCCGCTTGCTCATCGAGATTCCCGAATGGGCCGGTGCCGAGTTCGAGGGCGAATCGTCAACGAATGTCACGCAGCCGAGGGAGAGGCCCGAAACTCGAAGCGGGCGCCGCCTTCGGCGGACTCCCCGAGCGTCACGTCCCAGTCGTGGGCCTCAGCAATCCGGGAGACGATAGTGAGGCCGATGCCGCTGCCGCCGTCGCCCGTCGTGTACCCGTGCTCGAAGACGGCGTCGCGCTCGTCGGCGGGGATGCCCGGTCCGGTGTCCTCGACGTAGAACCCGTTTTCGAGGGGGCCGACACGCACAGTCACGTCCTCGCCGCCGTGGCCGACCGCATCGTCGGACTGCGTCCGACTGCTCGTGGAGCCATGCTCCACGCTGTTTCGAAACAGGTTCTCGAAGAGGGCCGCGAGCTGGCTCGCGTCCGCGTTCACTGTACACGGCTCCGTCGAGATAGTCGCAGAGCGGGTGTCGAGCAGCGCCCATGCGTCGCGGGCCACCTCGTCGACCGACACCGGTTCGTGGGTGTCGTCGGTGGTCCCGTGGCGCGCGAGCGCGGTGAGGTCGGTGACGAGCTCCTGAATCCGGGTGAGCGACGTCTCGACCGTGTCCAGGTGTGTGTCGTCCCCGGTCTCCCGGTACAGTTCGAGGTGCCCCTCGACGACGTTCAGCGGGTTCCGGATGTCGTGTGAAACCATGCTCGCGAACTGTTCGAGCCGCTCGTTTTGGGCCTCCAGTTCGGCTTCCCGCTCGCGGAGCGTCTGTTGGGTGTCGACCTGTGAGAGCGCGGTCGTGAGGTGGGCGGCGAGGATTTCACCGACGGTCACGTCCTGTGCGTCGAACTCCGCGGGGCTCGTCGAGCCGGCAATCAGAATGCCGTACTCGCCCAGCGGGAGGTACAGTTCGCTGCGGATGGGTGACTCCGGGTTGTA